>Ga0214917_10000830_pt1 | contig 40170 bp, 31 predicted proteins | sample LL_1208_BB_MetaG_FD_177983 | JGI IMG/M metagenome (GOLD analysis project Ga0214917, IMG submission 177983) | Freshwater microbial communities from Lake Lanier, Atlanta, Georgia, United States - LL_1208_BB | ecosystem: Environmental > Aquatic > Freshwater > Lake | place: USA: Georgia | collected... | reverse complement strand
GTCGCCAACCTCCCCGCCGGGGAGGTTTATTTTGTCCCCACGGGAGCGTCCGGCCAGATGCCCATGAAGTTTGAGGATGGCACCCTCGCCATCCTGGATGTGAAAGGCGGCCGACAGGTCGGGGGTTCGTTCCTTTCCGGCAACCGGAAAACCTTCGATGACCATTTGGCGAAGCTGAAACGCGATCCGGTCGTCGGGGAGTTGGGGGAACTGGGCTTCGGAACCCAGCTCCTCCCCTTCAGCGGACGCGATATCCAGGACGAGAAGGTTCTCGGCACGATCCACGTTGCCACCGGCCGGTCGGACCACCTCGGAGGGCACCTGACCCCGGACAAGTTTGCGGAAAAGATCAACGCCACCCACGACGACATCCTCTACGCCCCGCACAAAACGCCAGAGATTGTCGTGAAGCAGGTCCGCATGCACCGGGATGACAGGGACACGGTGGTGATGGAAAACTACCGTCCCTCGCCGTACCTGGCCCAGTTGCTCTCCTGAAATCCGCCTACGAATCCTCCTCCGCCCTCGCGGAGTATCTCGCATTTCACTACCTGGAGCCGAAAGATCTTTTGCCCGGAGGGCAAGTCCCGCCCTTCCGGATCGGCAATTTTCCCAAGAACTGCGTTTCCCTGCTTCTCCGGGAAGCTCGCCGCCATAAGGTTAGGTCTGGGCGGGCCCTGGATCTTGGCTCTGCCGTGGGGCGATCCTCATTTGAACTCGCGCAAAAGATTCCGGAGGTTGTGGGGGTCGATTTCTCCAAAACCTTTATTCAGGCCGCCCAACTCCTCGCCCGCCGGGGTTCCCTCAGGTTTCGGCTAAAGCTGGAAGGGACGATTAGCCGGCCTGCGACCGTCAAAGTACCCGCCGGAAAATTCCGGAAGCGCGTTCGCTTTCAGTCGGCGGACGCCCTGCGTTTGCCGCCGCTGGGAAAGTTCGATCTCGTGTTGGCCGCGAATCTTGTCGATCGGGTCAAGGATCCGAAAAAGCTTCTCCAAAAGGTTCTCCCGGGACTGGTTCGGCCGGGCGGACTTCTTCTCCTCACCTCTCCTTACACCTGGTCGGAGGAATTTACGCCTCGCTCCCGTTGGCTGAGGGAAAGCTTTTCCGCCATACGGAAAATTCTCTCCCTCCACTTCCGCCTCCTCCGGCGCCAGGACATCCCCTTTCTCCTGCGGGAACACCGGAGAAAATTTCAGCTCTCCTTTGCCGATGCCAGCGTGTGGCAAAGGCTTTCGGCCTGATTCACCGCCGATCTCGGTCTTTGCCTGTTTGCCTTAAATCGTTTATTCTCAACCCTTATGGGTAAGACGCTTTTTCAGAAAGTTTGGGATCGGCATGCCGTCGGCAAACTGCCCGACGGCTCCACCCAGCTTTTTATCGGGACCCATTTGATCCATGAGGTCACCAGTCCTCAAGCCTTCGGGATGCTCCGGGATCTCGGGCTAAAGGTTGCCTTTCCCCAGCGCACTTTTGCCACGGTCGACCACATCGTCCCGACGGATCAGCGGGTCGAACCTTTCCGCGACACCCTGGCCGATGCCATGATCAAGGAGCTCCGCAAGAACTGCGCCGATTTTGGCATCACTTTCTTTGACATCCCTTCGGGCAAACAAGGCATCGTCCACATCGTGGGGCCGGAACAGGGCATCACCCAGCCCGGTACCACCATCGCCTGCGGCGACTCCCATACCTCCACGCACGGCGCCTTCGGCGCGGTCGCTTTCGGCATCGGCACCAGCCAGGTCCGGGACGTGCTCGCCACACAAACCATGGCCCTGTCGCCGCTGAAGGTCCGCAAGATCGAGGTGCGCGGCAAGCTCGGACCCGGCGTCTATGCCAAGGACATCATCCTGCACGTCATCCGGACCCTGGGGGTGAACGGTGGCACCGGCTTTGCCTACGAGTACGCCGGGCCAACCATCGAGGGCCTTTCCCTTGAGGAGCGAATGACGATCTGCAACATGTCGATCGAGGGCGGCGCCCGGGCCGGCTACGTGAATCCGGACGAGAAAACCTTTGCGTACCTCCGCGGCCGACCCTATTGCCCCAAGGGCAAGGATTGGGACGCCGCCGTGGTCGAATGGAAAAAGGTGGCCTCCGATCCGGACGCCCAATACGACGACGTGAAGGTTTTTGAAGCCGCGGAAATCCGTCCCACCGTCACCTGGGGGATCAATCCCGGTCAGGCCATCTTCATCGATGAGACCATTCCCGAGCCGGAAAAACTCCCCGCGGCCGACCGCGCGTCCGCCAAGGAGGCCCTGGAGCACATGAAATTCAAGGCCGGCCAAAAACTGGCCGGCCAGCCGATTCAGGTCGCCTTCTTCGGTTCCTGCACCAACGCCCGGGTTTCGGACTTTGTGGAGGCCTCCAAGTTCCTCAAGGGGCGCAAGGTAGCCGCCGGAGTCAGGGCCATTGCCGTCCCCGGCTCGCAAGGCGTCACCAAGGTTTGTCAGGAGATGGGCATTGATCGGATCTTCAAAGAGGCCGGGTTCGACTGGCGCGAGGCCGGTTGCTCGATGTGCCTCGGTATGAACCCCGACCAGCTGGTCGGGGACGAGATCTGCGCCTCCTCTTCCAACCGCAACTTCAAGGGGCGTCAGGGCAGCCCCACAGGCCGGACCATCCTGATGAGCCCGGTCATGGTCGCCGCCGCCGCCGTCACGGGCAAGGTGAGCGATGCCCGCCAGGTGTTTGCCTGAAATGTCCCTCGCCCCAATCAAAAAGGTGACGGGCCGTGCCGTTCCCGTGGAGGGGGACGACATCGACACCGACCGCATCATCCCCGCCCGCTACATGCGGTGCGTGACCTTTGACGGGCTGGGCGAACACCTTTTCCGGGACGTCCGCTTCACGCCCGAGGGCAAAAGCCGGAATCACCCGATCGATCAGGCCAAGCACAAGGGCGCCACCATCCTGGTTTCGGGAATGAACTTTGGTTGCGGCAGTTCCCGCGAGCACGCCCCCCAGGCGATCGTCCGTGCCGGGTTTCGGGCCGTGATCGCGGGAAACTTTGCCGAGATCTTCTTCGGGAACAGCACCACCCTGGGACTCCCCTGCGTGGCCGCCCAACCCGCCGACCTGCAGGCCCTGACCAGGCTGGTTTCGGAAAAGCCGGACACGGAGGTGGAGATCGACCTGGAGAAACTGACCGTGAAGGCCGGAGCCCTCTCCTTCCCCGTGACCATGAAACCAATTGCCCAACAGGGGCTCCTGTCGGGACGGTACGACGCGATTGCCGATCTCCTCGCCAATCTCCCCAAAGTGAAGAACCTGGCGACCGCGATTCCCGGCCCCACGATCCCCTAAAAAAACACGCCCCACCCGGGCGCTAGGAAAATTTCTTTCGACCCTGGAATCCTCCAGAACTTGAGGCTCCCGCTTCCGCGTCTGCCTTCCAATCAAGGCACGACATGTTCGGATTAAGGTTGGGCCTCGTACTTGTTTTATCGGACGAAAGAAATTGATCCGTCACACGCGCCAGGCAGGGCGTGAAGCCGAACCAACTTGGCTCAAAGAACTCCCCGGAGCTTGGCTTGGCACCGGGTGGAGAGCGACTCGAGAATCTTCTTCTCCCAGGCGCTGACCTCCTGTTCGGTCAACGTGCGCGCATTCGAACGGAATTGCAAGCGACAACCGAGCGACAAGGAGCCCTGGGGGACCTTGACCCCCGAGGGGTCGCGGAACCGGTCAAACACCCGCAAATCCTCGAGTTCAGGCGGGGCGACCGCACGAATGGCCTTCTCCACCTCCCCGTACGGCACGGTGTCCGGAAGGACCAGGGCCAGATCCCTCTCCACGCCGGGAAAACTGCTGATCTCGCGGGTTTCCGCAATCTTGCCCGTTGGTGAACCCAAGGGAATTTCCGCCACCCATACCGGAATCTTCAAACCCGCCTGTTTTTTTTCCGCCGGGCTTGCCTCCCGGACGGCGGCCCCGGCTGGCAGGCCGGGAGACCTTCGCCGTAATTCCTCCAAAACCCCCTGCAGAGTGGGCTGGCCGACCTTTTCTTCCTTCTCCTGCCAGTCCACCGGACGCTCCCGCCCACTTGCCAATAATACCAGGCGCATCTCCTCCCTGCCTTTTTCCCCGGCAACCCGTCCGATCTCAAAAAGTTTCAGGTCGGGCGTTCCACGGGAGACATTCCGCCCGGCCGAAGCGAGGATTCCCGGGATGAGGGAGCTCCGGATGGCCGCCGCCTCCGGCCCCGCCGGCACCGAGAGCTTCACCGCCGCACCCTCCTCCTTCCGGACCAAACTGCCGGTGAGGGTTTCAAAGTAGCCCCGCTCGGCGAGAAACGTGCGGATCCGGCGCAGGCGCCGGTCTTCCCGATCCTCCGCCGACTCCCCCTCAGCCAACGGATCCAGCGCCGAGGGAACCTGGTCCAGGTTTTCGAGACGGACGAGTTCCTCAATGAGATCCATCTCCTCCCGGACATCCTCCCGCCAGCTGGGCGGAATCCATCCCTCCCCCTGGGCGGTAAATCCCAGTGCAGTCAGACGACCCTGGATCCTTTTGGCGTCCAGCGCGTGGCCCAGCATTTTTTCAACTTTGGCTTGGCGAAGAGGAATCGCCGCAGCCTCCTTGGTTTTTGTCGCCGCCGAGTTCGCGACCCCGTCGACCTCCACCAGGGCTCCGCACTGCTGCAACAGGGAGATCACCCGGTTTCGGGCCCGTTCCACCAGGATAGGATCCAGGCCGCCTCGCCCAAACCGGCGGGAGGACTCGGTGTGCAGGGAAAATCTCCGGGCGGTTTTGCGCACGGTACCGGGATGAAACCGTGCGGATTCCAGCAAAATTTTTCGGGTCCCATCCCCGACGGAGCTTTCCTTTCCGCCCACCACCCCGGCCAAAGCCACCGGGCCCTTGGCATCGGCAATCACCAGGTCCTGCGGCGTGAGGGGGTGGGTTGCGCCATCCAATCCCGCCAGGGTTTCCCCCGCTTTGGCGCGCCGGATGTGAACTGTGTCTCCCTGAAACTTGGCGGCATCAAAGGCGTGAACCGGTTGACCGATCTCCAGGAGAACGTAATTGGTCACGTCCACAAGCAGTCCAAGGCTGCGCATACCGGAGGCGGAAAGCCTTTTTTTCATCCACTCCGGGGAATCGACCCCGGCTTTCACCGTCAGGGCGGTGAGCGAATACGCGGGACAGTCTTGGGAATCCGCCACGGCAATTTTCCAGCCCGGCAGCGCCCCCGCCGCGGGAGCCTGGATCGGGCCCCGTTCCTTCGGCTTCGCCCCCAGGGCGGCAAACTCCCTGGCTACCCCCTCCATGGAAGCCAAGTCGGCCCGGTTGGGGGTGACTTCCAACTCCAGAACCGTCTCCCCGGGAAAAAGCTTCTCCAGCGGGAGCCCCAGCGGCGTCTCCTTGGGGAGAAGAAGAAGCCCCTCGGCGTCCTCCGCCAACCCCAGTTCCTTGCCGGAACAGAGCATCCCCTCGGAGCTTTCCCCGCGTAGCTTGGCCGACTTGATGGTCATGCCATCCGGAAAGGTCGTGCCCGGCTTGGCCAGTGGGACGATGTCGCCCGCATTGTGGTTCTTGGCCCCACAGACGACCTGCCGCGGACCGCTGCCGTCGTCCACCTGGCAAACGGTCAGCCGATCGGCGTTGGGATGCGGTTTCTTGTCCAGAATCTTGGCGGTGACCACCCCGGAAACCTGACTGCCGGTGGAGCGGATCGAGATCACCTCCGTGCCGCTGCGCGTAAAGAGGTCGGCCACCTGTTGGGCCGTGCCTTCCCAGTCACACCACTCCCGAAGCCACTCCAGAGAAACCTTCATCCGGCTTTCCCCTTGCGCACGGAAGGCTTCAGCTTCGCGATCCGGTCACGGAGTTTGGCCGCTTCCTCATACTGCTCGGTCCGGATCATCTGCTGCAGCTCGGCTTCCAACTCTTCCCTACCGGCTTTTTTTCTACCCGGACGTTTCCCCACATGGGTCAGGGATTTTTGCGACTCCTGCAAGGCCGCGACCAGCGAGGCGGAAAACTTCTCGTAGCACACCCCGCAGCCCAGCCGGCCGGTCTTGTGAAGACTCTCCAGAGGATACCCGCAGGCCGGACACTTCTCCGTCTCCGTTGCCGTGGAGGCCGCCCCCGCCATGAGAGCCTCGGCGGAAAGAAATCCGGAGGGGTGAACGGCTCCGCTTTCGCGGGCGCACTCCTCACAAAGATCGGTTCGTTTGAGTTCGCCGCCGACCACGGTGGTCATGAAAACCGTGGCGGGCTTGCGGGCGCACTTTTGGCAATCCACGGCACGTGTCAGGCGGGGATCTTGGTCCCCGTGGTCGTGACCAGCTGATGATACCGCCGGATCAGGTCCGCCGTATGCTTGCCGGGTTTTCCCGTGCCGATGGAACGGCCGTCCACCTCCACGACGGGAATGACTTCGGCTCCCGTGCCGGTCAAAAACATCTCCTCGGCGGTGAACAGGTCGTAGCGCCGCACGTCGTCTTCCCGGGTTTTCCAACCGACCTCTCGGGCGATCTCCAGGACGGTGTTGCGGGTGATCCCGTTGAGGGCCCCGGAGGAGAGCTTGGGGGTGATCAGAACCTGGTCCCGGATCAGGAAGATGTTGTCGCCGGAACATTCGGCCACCAGACCCTGGGGGTTCAGCAGGATCACTTCCTGGGCTCCGGCCTGCTGGCCCTCGATCTTGGCGAGAATGTTGTTGAGGTAGTTGAGGGACTTGATGGCCGGATCCAGCGCGGCGGGGGAATTCCGCCACGTGGGTACGGTGACCACCCGCAAGCCCTCCCGGTAATACTTCTCCGGATACAGCTCCAGTTCGCTGGCAATGATGATGATGGTCGGCTTTTTGCAGCGATCGGGGGAAAGCCCGAGATATCCCTTGCCCCGGGTCACGACCAACCGGAGATAGCCGGACTTCATTTTGTTCCGTTGGCAGGTCTCGAGCACGGCGGCGCGCATTTCGTCCCGGTTCAGCGGGATTTGGAGCAGGATGGCCTTGGCGGAGTCCTCCAGCCGGCGGAGATGCTCCTCGAGCTTGAAGACCCTCCCCTCGTAGGCGCGGATGCCCTCAAAGACGCCGTCGCCGTAGAGCAGCCCGTGGTCGAAGACCGAGATTTTGGCCTCCTCCTCGGGATAAAATTTTCCGTCGATATAGATGATCATGGATGGTCTTCCGTCAGCCTGCCGTCCGCGATCCGGAACGGGGTTCCCACCCGCCCGGCCACGGTTTCGTCATGCGTGACCAGAAGCAAAGATTTTTGCCGTTGGCGCACCATCTTCACAAGCAAATCAAGCACCGCCGTGGCGGAGGCCCCATCGAGGTTTCCGGTGGGCTCATCCGCCAGGATCAGGTCCGGTTCCAGCACAAGGGCACGGGCCACCGCCACCCGCTGCTGTTCCCCTCCGGAAAGCTCAGACGGGAGATGGTCCCGGCGCAAGGTCATGCCGACCTCGTCCAACAGATCCTCCCATGTTTCACCAAGGTGGACCCCTGCCAACATCGCCGGCAGGCGCACATTCTCCTCCACGGTCAGCTCGGGAATCAGGTGATAGGACTGGAAGACAAAACCTACCGCCCGACGGCGCCAAATCGCCCAACGGGCACGATCCCACCCCCGGGTGCTCTCGCCCCTCCAAAAAATTTCCCCGCGGTCGGGATTTTCCAAGCCACCCAGGAGATGCAGGAGCGTGGATTTGCCGGCTCCGGAGGGTCCACAAACAGGACGACACTCCCCCGCCTCCAGCCTTAGGCTGATTCCGTGGAGAATCTCGAGGGGCTCCCTTCCCCGAAGCTGATAACTCTTGTGTAGGTCGCGGATTTCCAGCAACGGGGCGCTCATGATCGTTTCAGGTTGGCGGCAGGTTCGGTTTGTGCGGCGGTCCACGCCGGCACCAGCGCGGCCAAAACGCTCAGCGCGAGGCCGGCCGCCGCCACCCCGAAAAAGACCCCGGCGTCATATTGCACCGGCAAGGAGGAGAAGTGATAAATCTCCGGGGGAAAAAGTTCCTGACCGGTAACCTTGGCGATCAGATCGGCGATCGTGTTCCGGTTGGCCAGGACCAACCCCGCGCCCACTACGCCGACCAAGGACCCCAGAACTCCCACGACCACACCATAAAGGGTGAAAACGGTCGCGATCTGACCGGGCGTGGCCCCGATCGCGGCCAGCGTTCCAATCACCCTCGCCCGCTGGACGGTGACCGTGATCAGGGTCCCGCTCAGCCCCAGGGCGGCCACCGCCATGACAAAAAAGAGCAGAAAGCTCATCACCCGCCGCTCCACCGCCACGGCGGCGAAAAGACGCTGGTTGTGATCCATCCACGTCAACACCCGGATTCCCCCACCCAATTTGCTCCGCAGGCTTTCGGCCACCGCCCTGGCCCGGTCCGGATCGTTTAACCGGATGGCAATGCCATGAACGGATTCGGGTACGGCATAAATCTCCTGGGCGGTCGGCAAGTCCGTCAGGACGTAGTCGGCATCGTAGTCATTCATCCCGGTTTGAAAGATCCCCGCGATCCGGAAGGCCCGGGGCAACGGAATTTTCCGCAGCGATGCGGGGCCGTTGGTCCGACCCATCAGGTCCTTGAACTGTTGGGGCCCGAGGATGCTGACTTCCGATCCGATCTCAACCCGGTTGGCCCGGGCCCACTCCACTCCCACGACCAGATGATCGGGGCCGGGCTGCCAGGCACCGTCAATCAGGCATTCCTTCAGGGGAACCACTGTTTCCGCCGTGGCCACATCCCAACCCTTGATTCTCGGCGTGGAAATGCGGCCGCGGACATCCGCCAAAACCGGCCCCACCACGGAGGGACTGGCCCCCACGACTCCCGGCTCCGCCCGGATGACCTCCATCAGACGGGCCGGTTCCGGCAAGGGACCCTGCCCGGCCACGGTGAGATGGGACTGAAAACCAATGACCTTCCGGGTTAGCTCCTCCTCAAAACCGCGCATCACGCACTGCACCACAATCAGCACCAGCACCCCGGCCACCACCCCCAGCCAGCTCAGCACCGTGATAACGGAAACGAAGGAGCGGCCCGGTCTTAAAAACCGCAGGGCGAGAAAAAGTTCCGGCCAGCTTTTCACCTGTCTACCGTGCGGGGAATCCGGCCTTCGCTCAAGCCGCAAGACGGTTTGCCCGGGGACATGATTGCCGATATTCTAACCTGTTCATGGCCAACGGACATCATTTAAAGAAAGCCAAGCGGGTCCTCGACATCGAGATCGCTGCCCTGCAGCGGGTGCGTCGTCGCCTGGGAACCTCGTTCCTCAGGGCCATCCAGTTGATGCGCCAAAGGCTGGAAAATGGCGGAAAAATCATCGTCACGGGAATCGGGAAATCGGGCCATATCGGCCACAAGATTGCCGCCACGTTGGCCAGCACCGGCACCACCTCGGTGGCGCTCGACCCGGTCGATGCCGCCCATGGGGACTTGGGCGTGGTCTCCCCCAAGGATCTGGTGGTGGTCCTCAGTTACAGCGGAAACACCGATGAACTCCTGCGCGTGGTTCCCCTGCTCAAGCGTCTCGGTACCCCCATCGTGGGCATCACCGGCAACCTGCGTTCTCCCCTGGCCAAACAGTCGGACATTGCCCTGGACGTCTCCGTGGATCAGGAGGCCTGCCCCCTCAATCTTGCCCCCACCTCCAGCACCACCGCCATGCTGGCCATCGGGGACGCGATCGCCATGGTTCTTCTCGAAAGCCGGGGTTTCCGCCGCGAAGACTTTGCCCGGTTGCACCCAGGCGGCGCCATTGGGCGGGATTTACTCTTGAAGGTCAGCGAAATCATGCGTCCGCGCTCCGCCGTTCCCCTTTGCAAGCCCGACACCTCCGTGGCCAAAGCCCTGGCCCAGATCACCGCGAAACGTTGCGGGGCGGCGGTGGTGGTGGATCCCCGCGGAAAGCTCCTCGGCATCTACACCCATGGGGATTTTGCCCGCGGTTACCAGAAGGATCCGGAGATCGGACGCCGCACGCTCCGAGAGGTGATGACCAAAAATCCGGTCACCATCCCCGTTGACAGTTTGGCCGCCAAGGCCTTGCATGTCTTTGAAACCCACCGCATCGAGGACTTGATCGTTTTGGATGCGGCCCGCCGCCCGGTTGGGATGGTGGATTCCCAGGATCTGGCCCGTTTCAGGCTCTACTGAACGGACCGCAACAGAGGAGACTCATCGCCATGGCAGTCATCGCAAACGACCTTCGACGGGGAATGGCCGTCACCAAAGACGGGGATATTTACATCGTTCTGAACACCACCCACCGCACCCCCGGAAACAAACGGGCTTTTGTCCAAGCCACCTTCCGCTCCCTCCGCTCCGGGCTTTCCTCGGATCACCGGCTGGCCTCGGATGAGCGCCTCGAAACCGTGAACGTCTCCCGGGAAAAGTGGGAATTCAGCTATCAGGACAACAGCGGGTTCACTTTTATGAACCCGGAAAACTACGAGAATATCACCCTCTCGCCTGAACTGGTGGAGGAGGCCAAGGATTTCATTTCCGAAAACACCACCTGCGAAATTCTTTTCATCGAAGGCAAGGCCGTCTCCGTGGAACCCCCCGCCAGCGTCACCCTCAAGGTCACCGAGTCCCCGGAGGGTATCCGGGGTGACTCCGCCAACAACGTCATGAAAATGGCCAAATTGGAAACCGGCATCCAGATTCAGGTACCCCTCTTCATCAAGGAAGGGGAAATGATCAAGGTTGATACCCGCGAGCGAAAGTACATGGGCCGCGCCTAGTCTTTTAGGAATTTAGTCTTTAGGACTGAAGGGAATCGGAGAGCTTCAAGCCACCCTCCATAACTAACGACTAAAAAGCCAATCTCCTTCCCAACCCCCCGGGGGGCCGACGCTCAACCCCCGAACGTCAAATTCTTCACCCTCTCCGCCCCGCAGGCGTTGAGGACATCCACCACCCGCTGGTAAGGTGCCCGGTCGTTGGGTCGGATGATCACGGACTGTTCGGAAAAGGCCTCGATCAAATTCTTCAGCCGCGCCCTCAACTTGGGCATCTCCCGGTCCTCCCGGCTGTCCACCGGCGTGTCGTTGAAGGTGACCACGCCGTCCGGGGCGACGCGGATGGTCACCGGAGTCTTGGCCGTGGTGGAAGGCTGCCCGCTACCGGGCACGGAAACCCCCAGCTCTGCCTCTTTGACCTGCTGGCCGGCCATCACCATGAAAAACATCAGGAGAACGAACATCACGTCCAGCATGGGCGCGATCTGCAGGCCAAACTCCCCTTCCCCGCCTCCACCACCGCCGGCCATAACCTAACCCTTGCCTCCCTTGGTGGTGGCGAACACCACGTTCCCGACGCCGGCCGCCGCGGCGGCTTTCAGCACCACCTTGGTCTTTTCCCACCCGAGATCCTTGTCCGCCCGCACCAGCACCCGGTAGCTGGCGTTGCCATCGAGTTTCTTCACCTTCTCGTAATCCTCCTTGATCAACCGGGCCAGGGATCCCTCGTCCAGGCCGCTGCGACCAAAAGCCTCCACCCCGCCCATTTTGTTGATGTTGATCAAAAATTGGCCCTGTCCCTTTTCCCGGTCCTTGGCCTCCTGGGCATCCGGCAACGTCAGGTCGGCAATCTGGCTTTTCACCTCCGTGGTGGTGGTGGCGGTGAAGAACATCAGAAGCACCAAGAGCACGTCCACCATCGGCGCGACCTGAAATTCCGGTTCCTCCTCCCCGCCGGAGGCATGGATGCTGAACTTTTTTCCGTGGCCGGCCATGGCCCCGAGCCGCCGTTTTAGGCTGCCGCCGCGGCGGCGCCCGCCCCTTCCGAGAGATAATCCTGCACCCGGTATCCGGTCAGTTGCTCGAAGGGAACGTCCTCAAAAAGATGGCCGATCTGCTGCTCCACCGCCACCGTGACGGTCTGGACCCGGTTGCGAAACACGTAGTAGAGAACGAATCCGGGGATGGCCACGAAGAGTCCGAAGGCGGTGGCAAAAAGAACCTCGGAAATGTTGGCCGAGAGCTTGCTGGGATCCGCCGCCCCGGAGGAACCCAGCGTTTTGAAGGCCTTCATCATGCCGATGACGGTTCCGGTCAATCCCACCATGGGGCTGACCACCCCGATGACGGACAGGTAGTTGATGTTGGACTTCAGGTCGTTGATTTCCTTCGCGGTGGCCTCGCCCATCGCTTTTTCCGCGGCGTCCCGGCCCCGGCCCAACCGCTCCACCCCGGCCTGCACGATCCGGGTGAGGTAACACGGGTTGGCCGCGCAGATTTGCACGGCTTGGGGAAAGTTTCCGGAAACAAACGCATCTTTGAGCTGGGCATACACCGCGGCCGGCGCCAACCGCCCGACACGGATCTTGATGACCGCCTCAATGGCAAAAGCCATGATGAGGATGGAGGCGATGAGCAATATCCAGGATACCGCGCCCCCCAAAAGGAACAGATCCATGAAAGTGTCTCCATGGGCTCCTCCTTCGGAAGCCGTGGCGGACAGGGTGAGCCAGGGAAGCAGGAAAGCTGTTCGCATGATCAAATTCATGACGGAAATCCTAAGGTTGATTTTAATCCGTGACGAGGTCTTTGTTGGACTGCCGCAAGGCTTCGGCTTTTTTGGCCGATCGCAGCCCCAGGGAAGGTGGGTCGGGATATAAAACGCTCACCCGCAGGTAATCTTCCAGGGCTTTTTTCCCCTCGCCCTTTTTCTCGTAGGCCTCGCCCCGGGCAAAATAAAATTCCGCCAGGGCTTCGCGATCGGCCCGCAGCGGCCGGAGGCTTTCCTTGAGCTGCCCCTCGAGAGCCTGGAGTTTGCCGAGCAGGCCGGCCGTGTCGCGGCCGGAGGTGGCCACCGCGAGGCCGACTTCCGCCCGCAAGGCCGCCGGCCCCGTGGGATAAAAATTCTTCATCTTGGTGTACAGCGCCTCGGCATCGGCCACTTTTCCCAAGGCCAGGTAGGCTTGCCCCAATCCCCCGGCGCACTCCAACACCCACGGGTTATCAACGCCCAGAAACTGGTTCACCGGCTCCTGCCACCGGTTGACGGCCTCCTCCATCTTTCCCTGCTCCAGCGCCGCTCTTCCCTCTGCCACTCCGGGGCGCTCCTTCAGGGTGACCTCAACAATGTCAGTCTGGGCGTAGCTCAGGGTTCCCTTGTCAAATTTGAAGGTCAGCGCCTTGGTGGCTGCATCGAACTTCACCGCCGATCCCGAAATAACCTCGCCGCTTTTGAGGCGGAGCTGGTCTTGGGCCCAGCCCGGGACAACCAGCAAAAGGAACAAGGTGAGGAATCGGACCATGAGATAGGGATTTTGGTCTTTCCTCCCACCCCCCCGACAAGCCAAAAAGCCTGATGATCACCTTCCTGCACGACAAAATGAAGGGTCTCCTCCTGATCCTTTTGGCCGTCATCGCCATCTCATTTATCTTTTTTGGGAACTGGACCCCCTCGGGGGGCATCGACCCCGCCGCCGGGAAGATGGGGCAAATCGGGGGACGCACCCTCTCGCTTAACGATCTGGTGGCCGCCCAGCGCCAGACCCTCCTGGAGATTACCCTGGAAACCGGCCGCATCCCCTCCGACAACGACCGCTTGCTGGCGGTCCAAACCTGGATCCGGCTGCTCCAGAGCCAGGCGGCCGACCAGGCCGGGATCGAACCCCAACCCGACCAGCTGCTTGAATCGATCCGAAAAAATCCGCTGTTCGTCAAGGATGGCCAATACGACCCCGAGCTTTTCCAGCGTTTTTCCGAAAACTTCCTGAACCCCCAGGGTTTCACCGGGGAGCGTTTCAACCAAGCCATTCAGGACGAAGTCCGGACCCGAAAGCTCCTCACGGCCCTTTCGTCCACCGCCACCGTATTTCCCGGGGAAGCCGAGAACCGCCTCCAAAAACTTTTCGGCCCAGTGGAGGCCCAGGTTCTTCGGTGGGATGGCTCGAAAATGACCCCTCCGGAACCCACCCCCCAGGACTTGGAGACCTTTCACAAAAACAACGAGCAGGCTTTCGCCATCCCGGCCCGCGTCACCGTTGAGTATGTGGAGTTTCTCGCCTCGGGCTCCGAGGAGGCAGCCCGGACCAAAGCCGGGGAGGCGGCCTTTGCCTTCACTTCACAGTTCTTCAACCTTCCGGAGGGACAGGGCCGGCCGGATTTCACGGCCAAGGCCGCCGAGGCCAAGCTCCCCGTAAAAACCGCCGGCCCCTTCACCGCCGCCGACACCCCATTCCCCGGCGAAACGGATCCCCGCCTGACCGCCGCGGCCCTCCGGCTGACCCCGGACGACCCGGTCAGCGACTTCCTCCCCGCCAAAAACGGGTTTTTGGTTCTTCGGCTGAAGGACCTCCAGCCCGGACGGGTACGTCCCCTCGCTGAAGCCATGAACGAGGTCAAAAGCCGCTGGCAGGAACAGGCCCGGCTGCAGATGGCGAACCAGGCTTCCCGTGCTTTCCTCGACCGGGCCAACAGTGAATTGGCCCGCGGAGCCAAATGGGATGATCTCATCAAGGCCGCCGGCCTCACCGCAACCAAGGTTCCCTCCTTTGCACCGGCTGATTCCAAACCCCTCTCCTTTCCGGATGCCGACCGGATCCGTCAAATCGTCACGCAATTGGAGCCCAACCGGGTCAGCCCCTTCATCCGGACGGAAAACGGGGGTTTGGCGGTGTACCTCGCCCAGCGTCTCCCGGTATCCGCCGAGGTGTCCTCCGCCCAGCTGCCGAAAATTGAGGCCCAACTCCTCAACCAGCGCCGCAGCCAACTGGGCCGCGACTGGCTGGTGGGCCGGGCGGCTCAGCCCGGAAACGAGCTTCCGCAGGAGGTCGTCCAGTTGCTGCGGGGCCAGTTCTGAGCCGGCGGGTGCGATTTTCGCTCCGCCGCCCATGACCACCCTCACCAACCTAACCCGTGCCCCGGAAATCGGGGCGAACTCCTACCTCCTCCAATCCGGCTCCGCTTCGGTCCTGCTGGATGCCGGTATGCATCCCCGGGTCGAGGGTTGGGGCGCCACCCCGCTCCTGGACTCGTTGCCGAAGGATCTGGAGGCGGTGATCCTGTCCCACGCTCACCACGACCACGCCGGCGCGCTTCCCTTGGTCACCCGGGCACGCCCGGGTGCCAAGGTTTGGATGACCTCCGCCACCGCCGCCCTCACGGAGCCGCTGCTCCACAATTCGGTCAATGTCATGACCCGACAGAAAAAGGAAACCTTGCAGCAGGACTACCCCCTCTACACCCACCGCGGGGTGGACGACAGTGTGGTGGCTTGGGAAACCGTCCCCCTGCAACGCCCTTTCCGTGTGGATGGATCGGAGTTCGAGTTTGTGCTGCACGACGCCGGTCACGTCCTGGGATCCGCCCTCACCGAGATTCGCGCGGACGGCCGACGCGCCCTGTACACCGGCGATCTCAATCTCGCGCGGCAAACCCTGATGATTCCCTGCCAACCCCCGGAAGGACCCTGGGACACCGTGATCATGGAAACCACCCGCGGTGCCCAACCCACGCCTTCCGGCCAAACCCGGGATTCGCTGGAAAACGACCTCCTCGAGGGCATCCGCCAGACTTTTTCCCGGGGCGGCGCCGTTCTGATGCCCGTGTTTGCCCTCGGCAAAACCCAGGAAATGCTGACCCTCTTGCACCATGCCCGACAGGACAGCCGCCTGCCCCCCACCACCATCTACATCGGCGGACTGGGCAGGGTCCTCACAGAAGTCTACGACCGCCAGCGCTCCCTCGCGCCCCGGCAACATGCGGGACTCAAGATCATTCCCGAGGTGCGACCGGAAACCTTCGATCCGCGGCGCCTCGCCACCCTGCGCCCGAAATCCGGCCAGATTTATCTCGTCAGCTCCGGCATGATGACGCCCCACACCACCAGCCACACCTTGGCCCGCCTGTTCTTTCCGCGGGAAAACGACTCGATTTTTTTTGTGGGCTTCACCGAACCCAGTTCCCCGGCCGGCCTTCTCCGCGCCGCCGGGCGCGGCGGCTCAGTCGACTGGGCGGACCCGCACGGACCGCTGCCCGTCCGGTGCGAGATCCGGCACTTTGATCTGACCGCCCACGCCACCCGCGAGGATTTGGCGGACTGGGTCTGCGACCGCGCCCGTCCCAAAAAGCTTTTTCTCGTCCACGGGGATCCGGATGCCCAGGAGTGGTTTCGCCAAACCCTCGCCCTCCGCCGGCCGGAAATCCAGGTCCTCCAGCCTCCCCCGGGACGCCCCGTTCCGCTCTTCGGTTAGGCGGACCTCTTTCACCTCTTCCCCTTTGGGGTCGTTCACGGCAAGGTGAATGCCTGATGGCCGCCCGCATTTTGGATGGAGAACTTTTTGCTGCCGACACCCATCGGGAGACCGCCGCCCGTGTCGCCAACCTCAAGGCCAAGGGGGTCGTCCCCGGCCTGGTCTTTGTCCGCGTCGGCGAGGATCCGGCCTCGCGGGCCTACGTCTCCCGGAAGGAACAAAGGGCCCGGGAGGTCGGGATCGCCAGTCGCACCCTCGTTTTACCGGAAACCACCCCGCTCCCCGTCCTGCTCAAGGAAATTGATGCCCTCAACGCCGATCCCCAGGTTCACGGGATCCTGATCCAGTCCCCACTTCCCGCCGCCCTGCCTAACGACCTCGTGTACGCCCGGGTCTCCCCGGCCAAGGACGTGGACGGGTTTCATCCCGTGAATTTCGGCAAACTCCTCCTCGGCGATCCCACCGGGTTTCTCCCCTGCACCCCGGCCGGCATTTTGGAAATTCTCCGCCGGGGGAAAATTCCCACCGCCGGAAAGCACGCTGTCGTTGTGGGCCGGGGTCAGATCGTGGGGCGACCCCTCGCCCTGCTGCTTGCCCGCAAGGCTCCGGGACCGGACTGCACCGTCACTCTCGCTCACTCCCGCACGACCGACCTGCCCGGCATCACCCGGCAGGCCGATATCCTCATTGGGGCCCTCGGTCGCCCCTTGTTTCTCAGGAAGGAGCATGTAAAGCCGGGTGCCACGGTGGTGGACGTCGGGGTCAATCGCCTGCCGGATTCCACCCACCCCCGCGGTTACCGTCTGGTTGGCGACGTGGATTTCGCCTCTGTTCAATCCGTGGCCGGGGCCATCACCCCGAATCCCGGGGGTGTCGGCCCCATGACCATTGCACTCCTGCTTTCCAATACGGCCCGCGCCGCCGAGGATCTTTCCCGATGAGCTCACGCCCCGATGGCCGTTCCCCCCGCGATCTCCGGCCCCTTTCCTGCCAATGGGACATTGCCGCGAACGCCGCGGGATCCGTACTGCTCCGCTGCGGCCGGACCGAGGTCATCTGCACGGCCACGGTTGAGGAGTCGGTGCCCCGCTGGATGAAGGACCAGAATGTCCCGGGCGGTTGGCTCACCGCGGAGTACTCCATGCTCCCGGCCTCGACCCACGACCGGAAGCCCCGCGACTCCGCCCGCGGCAAAGTCGACGGCCGCTCCACGGAGATCCAGCGTCTCCTCGGCCGGAGCCTCCGGGCGGTCACCGATCTCACGGCCCTGGGCCCCCGCAGCCTTTGGATCGATTGCGATGTGCTGGCCGCCGACGGCGGCACCCGCACCACTGCGATCACTGGGGCCTGTCTCGCCCTGCGCCGGGCGGTGGAACGGCTGCAGCTTTCCGGACGGATGACGGGAGACCCCCTGCGCACCCCGGTGGCCGCCATCAGCGTCGGCCTGCTGAAGGGCACCGCCATGCTGGATCTCGATTACCCGGAAGACCGCGATGCCGAGGTGGATATGAACGTGGTGATGACCGGCACCGGCCGCCTGGTGGAGGTTCAGGCCGGCGGCGAGGAGCACGATTTCACCCGGCAGGAGTTCGACAAACTTCTTGTCCTGGCAGAGGAAGGCATCCGCAAAGTGTTGTCATTCCAAGAGTCAGCCTGGAAAAATCGCCCGCAAGCCGCGCCACTTGCTCCCAAGCCGGCCTGAACGGGCTTGCCAAAGACCTCCTTCGCTGGCATTCCGAAACGCTTCTTTTTCATATGCCCACCAAAACCAAATCCTCGAAATCCAAGAAATCCGCCTCCTCCAAAGGGGTCAAATACGTTTACTTCTTCGGCAACGGCAAAGCCGACGGCAACGGCAAGATGAAGTCCTTGCTCGGCGGCAAGGGGGCCAACCTCGCCGAGATGACCAAGATCCGCCTCCCGGTTCCCGCCGGCTTCACCATCACCACCGAAGTCTGCACCTACTACTACGATCATAACCGCACCTACCCTGCCTCCCTGGATCGGCAGATTGACGACGCCATCGCCAAGCTGGAGCACGCCATGGGTCGGAAATTCGGCGATGCCTCCAACCCCCTGCTGGTGGCGGTTCGTTCCGGCGCCCGGGACTCCATGCCCGGCATGATGGACACGATCCTGAATCTCGGTCTGAACGACCGCACCGTGCGCGCCCTCGCCGAGCGCAGCAAAAACGAGCGCTTTGCCTACGACTGCTACCGCCGGTTCCTCCAGATGTACGGCGACGTCGTCATGGGAGTGCAGAAGCGCCCCGGCGAAGATCATGAACCCTTTGAGGTCGTGATTGAGGGCCTGAAAGCGGAACTCTTTCCCAAGGATCCCCACGTCTCCGACACCAAGCTGGATGCCTCCGCCCTTCGCACCCTCACCGACCGCTTCCGCAAGCTGATCCGGGAACGCACCGGCAAGGACTTCCCCGAGGATCCCCGCGAACAGCTCCGCGGGGCCATCGGCGCGGTCTTCGGCTCCTGGAACAATGAGCGCGCCATCATCTACCGCCGCAAATACAACATTCCCCACGAGTGGGGCACCGCCGTCAACGTGCAGGCGATGGTCTTCGGCAACACCGGCAACAACAGCGGATCAGGGGTCTCCTTCACGCGCGACCCCGCCACCGGGGAAAAGGTCCTCTACGGGGAGTTTCTCCTCAACGCCCAGGGCGAGGACGTGGTCGCCGGAGTCCGCACCCCGGAACCCGTCGCCAAGATCCAGGTGCAGTTTCCCGAGGTCTACCGCCAGCTCCAGGACGTCCGCCGCACCCTCGAGGGTCACTTCAAGGACATGCAGGACTTTGAATTCACCGTGGAGGAAGGCCGCCTCTTCATGCTCCAGACCCGCAACGGCAAGCGCACCGGCCTCGCCGCCGTCCGCATTGCCGTCGAGATGGTGAAGGAAAAGCTCATTAAGCCGGATGACGCCGTCCGCCGGATTCCGGCCGATTCCCTCAGCCAGCTCCTCGCCCCCGTATTCGACTCGAACGCCCGCAAGACCGCCGAGGTTATTGCCCGCGGTTTGCCGGCCGGTCCCGGTGCGGCCACCGGCCAGATCTACTTCCAGGCCAACGAGGCTGAAGCTGCCGCCCACAAAGGCGCCAAGGTCCTCCTCGTCCGCGTCGAGACCAGCCCCGAGGACATTCGCGGCATGCTCGCCGCCGAAGGCATCCTCACCGCGCGCGGCGGGGTCTCATCCCATGCCGCCCTGGTGGCCCGCCAGATGGGCAAGGTCTGCGTCTGCGGCGCCTCCGACCTCCATATCGATTACGCCACGGGCACCCTTACGGTTCGCGGTAAGCACTACCGCAAGGGGGACTTTCTCTCCATCGATGGCACCACCGGGGAGATTTTCGCCGGCGAGGTGAAGACCTCGCCCTCCGATATCGTTCGCGTGCTGATCGACAAGGACATCAAGGGCGCCGACAGCCCCACCTACAAGATGTTCGCCCAGCTCATGCAGTGGGCCGACCAGCGCCGCAAGCTGGAGGTACGGGCCAACGCCGACCAACCTGACCAGGTGGAGCACGCGGTCGCGTTCGGCGCCCAGGGCGTCGGCCTCTGCCGCACCGAGCACATGTTCTTCGAGGGACAGCGGATTGACCATGTTCGCCAGATGATCCTTGCGGAAAATGCGGACGAGCGGAATCAGGCCCTGGCCAAGCTGCTTCCCGAGCAGCGTTCCGACTTCGTGGGAATTTTCAAGGCCCTTGGGGGTCGTCCGGCAACCATCCGGTTCCTGGATCCGCCCCTCCACGAGTTCCTTCCGCACGAGGAGTCCGCCCAGCGGGATCTGGCCGAAAAGCTCGGTATCTCGGCCGACCGGATCGCTCGCCGGGTCAAAGAACTCCACGAGTTCAACCCGATGCTGGGTCACCGCGGCTGCCGCCTCGGGATCGTCTATCCGGAGATTTCCGAAATGCAGGCCCGGGCGGTCTTTGAAGCTGCCGCCGAGGTGCAGGCCGCCGGCATGAAGGTCCGCCCGGAAATCATGATTCCGCTCGTTGGCTTCCCCAAGGAGCTGGAACTCCAGCTGGAGGTGGTCCACCGGGTGGCCAATACCGTCCAAAAGGAGCGCAATGTGAAGATTTCCTATCTGGTCGGCACGATGATCGAGGTGCCCCGCGCCTGCGTGGTGGCCGATGAGATCGCCAAATCCGCCCAGTTCTTCAGCTTTGGCACCAATGACCTGACCCAGACCTCCCTAGGGATGAGCCGAGACGACGCCGGCTCCTTCCTCCCCCGTTACCAGGAGGAGGAAATCGTTCGCCAGAACCCCTTTGCCGTCCTCGATCAGGGCGGCGTGGGCAAGCTCATGGAGACCGCGGTGCGTCTGGGCCGTTCCGTCCGCAAAGACATCAAGCTCGGTATCTGCGGTGAGCATGGCGGTGATCCCGACTCGGTGAAATTCTGCCACCGCCTGGGCCTGAACTACGTCTCCTGCTCGCCTTTCCGCCTTCCGGTGGCCCGTTTGGCCGCGGCCCAGATCGCGCTCAAGGACTAATCCCTTGGAGGGATTCCAGCCGGACTAATCCACCGGCTCGGTTTTTCTCATAGCGCGGAAGAGCAACCGGTTCGCCTTCCCCTTTTGCGCCCGCCCGCGCATTCTGTCCTTATGCGGGACGACCGGGAAGGAGCACTCGGGACCTACCTGCGGGAGATCGGTCAGATCCCCCTGCTCACGCGCGCCGACGAGGTGCGCTTGGGAAAAAGGATCAAACGCGGAGACCGGACCGCCCGCGAACAGATGATCCGGGCCAACCTGCGTCTGGTTGTCAAAATCGCCCAAGACTATGCCGGCCTCGGCCTCCCCCTTCTCGATCTGATCAGCGAGGGAAACATCGGGCTCATGAAGGCCGTGGAACGCTTCGACCCTAACCGGGGCACCAAGTTCAGCACCTACGGGGCCTGGTGGATTAAACAGGCGGTCCGTCGCGCCCTCGCCAATCAATCCAAAACCATCCGTCTCCCCGTCCATCTCGTCGACAAACTCGCCAAAATGCGCCGGATTGCCATCCAGCTTGCCGATGAGCTCGGTCGCGAACCCACGGACAAGGAACTGGCGACGGAGCTGGAAGTCACCCCCGAGAAGGTGGCCCAGTTCCGCCGAATCTCGATGCGCCCGGCCTCGCTCAATGCCCTCGTCGGCGAGGACGCGGACGCCGAATTGGGCGATCTCATCGCCGATGAAACCGCCGCCATGCCGGGCAAAAGCCTGGAAAGCCGTAGCCTCGTCAGGGAGTTGCGTAAAGTGCTTCACGTCCTGGATGACCGGGAGCGGGCCATCCTTTCCCTCCGGTTCCCCTTGGACGACGAAACCCCACCCACGCTTGAGCAGATCGGCAAAAAGTTCAAGGTCACCCGCGAGCGTATTCGGCAGATCCAGAACGGGGCCCTGAAAAAACTGCGGGCGGCCCTGGAGTCCACCCCGGCGTCCGCCGAACACCGGGATCCTGATCACGAGGAGGACTGATTTTTCTTCGCTCCCACAGGTTTTTTTGGACAATTTTTCTGCTATGAAAACCTCCGCTCTCCGCAGTAGCCGGGATCGCCTCGTCGCCGCGGTAAAAACCATCCAAAACGCCCGCCGGATGGGGGAGGCCACCTATCTCACGGACGGAATTTACCGGGACGGCCAGCTTTTTCGCTTTGCCTGCTCGGACATGAACGAACGCTACGCCCGGCGTCGGATTGACCTGGTGGTGGCCTATGACTCCACTTCCCTGCCTCTCGCCGCCCCGCTGGCCTATTTCGTCGGCACCGGCCTTGCCGTTCTGCAGCCGTCGGCACGCGGACCCATTCTTGACCTCCAGTCCATCCCTGCCGGCTGCCGGACCCTTCTTGTGGCGGATATTCTGGACCGCGGAACCCAGTTGGCCTCCGGGGTCGCCCTCCTTCGGCAAGGAAAAGGGGAACTCGTCGAAATCGTGACTCTTCTGGAAATCGCCGAATCGGGAGGCTCCAAAACCCTCGCCCCCGTTTCCACCTACTCGGTCTGCACCATCCGCCAGGGCTAAGCCCGGAGCTTGCGACCGCGCCCTGGGAGGCGTCTCGAAGGAAAAGGCTTGGCCTGAACCCGGCCTGGGGAACGTTGGCCGCCTTCCAGTTGGTGGGTTTTCCTCCACTCTTCAATCTGGTCCCGCAAAAGCGCCGCCCGCTCATACTCCAGCTTTTCCGACGCCTCCCACATCTCCTGCTCCAGTTCCCGCAATACCTCCTGGGCATCCGCCTGGGACTCCGATCCGATCACTTTGGACTCCACTCCACGGGCCGCCCGGACGATGGTCTGCAGGCTTTCCTGGACCCCGCGAACCACGGAGCGCGGCACCAGGTTATGCTCCCGGTTGTAAGCCTGTTGCTTCTCACGCCGCCGTTCGGTCTCACGGATCAGGGCCTGGATGGATTTGGTCTCCCGATCCGCGAACAGCACCACTTCCCCGTTGAGATGCCGGGCCGCCCGACCAGCGGTTTGAATCAAGGAGGTTTCCGACCTCAGATAACCCTCCTTGTCGGCGTCCAGGATGCACACCAGGGATACCTCCGGCAGATCCAGCCCTTCCCGGAGCAGGTTGATCCCCACTAGGACGTCGATCTCCCCGGAACGCAGTTCCCTTAAAATCTCCACCCGCTCAATCGCGTCCACTTCGGCGTGCAGATACCGGGTCTTCAGGCCGGCCTCTTTCAGGTACTCCGCCAGATCCTCCGCCGTCCGGCGGGTCAGCGTGGTCACCAGGACCCTCTCCTGCCGGGCAATCCGCTCCCGGCACATCGCCATCGTCTCATCCACCTGCCCCTTTAGCGGCCGGATCTTCACGGGCGGATCCAGCAACCCGGTCGGCCGAACCACCTGCTCCACCACCTGGCCATGGGCTTTGTTCAGTTCGTAGGTGGCCGGGGTCGCGGAGACATAAATCACCTGCCCAACCTTTTCCTGGAACTCCTCAAACTTGAGCGGCCGGTTGTCCAAGGCCGAAGGCAGGCGGAACCCGTGCTCCACCAGCACCGTCTTCCGGCTCCGATCCCCGGCATACATCCCCCCGATCTGGGGCACGGTGGCATGGCTTTCATCCAAAACGGTCAGAAACTCCTTGGGAAAGAAGTCGAGGAGCGTATTGGGCCTCTCTCCGGGCGCTCTTCCCGTCAGATGCCGGCTGTAGTTTTCAATGCCGCTGCAGGTCCCCATCTCCTCCATCAGGTCGAGATCGTACTCCGTGCGCATCTTCAACCGCTGGGCTTCCAGCAGTTTTCCGGCCAGCTCAAATTCCGCCACCCGCTCGGAAAGCTCGGTCCGGATCGCCGTGACGGCCCGTTTCATTTTATCCCCCGGGGTGACATAGTGCTTCGCGGGCGTGAGAATTTCCCGCAGGGGCCTTCCCAGCTCCTCCCCGGAAATGGGATCGAAGCGGGTCAGACGGTCCACCGTATCTCCCCAAAGCTCCACGCGGACTCCGGCGTCCTCATGGGCCATGAGGATTTCAATCGCATCTCCGCGCACCCGGAACTGACCCCGCTCCGGCGCCGCATCATTCCGCTCATACTGGATTTCCACCAACCGTGCCAACAGCTCTTCCCGCGACAGCGTTTGCCCCGGTTCCAGCGCCAAGATCATCCGCTCGTAATCCTCGGGCGAACCCAAGCCGTAGATGCAGGAGACGCTGGAGACGACGATGACATCCTTCCGGGTCAACAGGCTGGTGGTGGCGGAAAGGCGGAGTCGCTCGATCTCCTCGTTGATGGAGGAGTCCTTCTCGATATACGTATCGGTCCGCGGGATGTAGGCCTCGGGCTGGTAGTAGTCGAAATAGCTGACGAAGTATTCCACCGCGTTGTTTGGAAAGAAGGACTTCAGCTCGCTGTAGAGCTGGGCGGCCAAGGTCTTGTTGTGGCTCATCACCAGGGTCGGTAATCCCATTTGTTGGATCACATTGGCCACCGTGAAGGTCTTGCCGGAACCGGTCACGCCAAGCAGCACATTGTGTTTCTCCCCTCTCCGAATCCGTTCCAGCAGACCGGCAATCGCGGCCGGTTGGTCCCCCGCGGGACCGTAGGGGGCTTCAATTTGAAAGTTCATGGGGTCATTGGGTCGTGTAGGATTCGAACCTACAACCTACTGGTTAAAAGCCAGCAGCTCTACCGTTGAGCTAACGACCCCCAATGAATCATTGTAACCAAAACTATTTAGACGTCCACCCGTCGTCCCAAAAATAAAGGAGTTAGTTTGCTTAGGGATTCAGGTAGGAAAATTTAAAAATCTTAAAATCCATGATTCCGCAAACCCCTGACCCCTTAACCCCTTCTATTTCTCCTTCATCACCCAGACGCCATCCCACTTTTCCCCAGGGGAGTTCTTTTGGAAATAGTCACATCGCTCGGTGTAAATTTTGCTGAGTTTGTCCCCGGGATGGGCCTTCAACGCCTCGCCAAAGGCTGCCTTGGCTTTGTCCCATTCCTGTCGGCGATACTTGGACAGCCCATCCTTGAAGTGATTGATCACCTCCATGGGATTCGGGAAGCTGGCCTCGGTGTGGTAGTCGAGACACTCAAAAATCACCACCGGCTCGGTCTTGCCCTTCACAATGACCCGGTCGGCCTCGCGCATCCGGTAAGTCCCCTTCAACTTCTTAACCGTGGCGTCACTCACCAGCATCTTGGCGCCGTACTGCTTGCAGGCGGTCTCCAGACGGGCGGCTAAGTTCACCCCGTCGCCGATCACCGTGTAATTCATGCGCTTCGGGGAACCGATGTTTCCGCTGACGATCTCGTCCGTGTTAATGCCCAGGCCCATGTCGATCGCCATCATGCCCCGCTGCTTGCGGGCGGCATTGAAGCGATCGAGCTCCTGCAACATCCCGATCCCGGCTCGGACGGAACGGTCGGCGTCGTCTTCCCGCGGCAAGGGCAGGCCAAACACCGCCATTATCGCGTCCCCGATAAACTTATCCAACATGCCGCCCTCTTTCTGGAGACAGTCGACCATCAGGGTAAAATACTCGTTGAGTAGACCCACGGTTCCCTGAGCCCCCAGGCTTTCCGTCAGGGTGGTGAAACTGCGCACGTCGGAGAACAGCACCGAAGCCTCGCTGATGTTGCCGCCCAAGGCGTCTTTGCCGGAGGCCATCAGCTGATCGGCGATCGCCGGATCCATGTAGCGGGCCATCGTCCCCTTCATCCGCTTTTCCTCGCTGATATCCTCCACCATCAGCAGCGAGCCCAACGGCTTGTCCTTCACACTGATGAGCGGCAGGACGCTGACGTTGGCGGAGGTCTTCTCCCCGCCCCACTCCATCTCGGCGTCCATGACCAGCGCCGGCTCCTTGGACTCCGTCGTGGACCGGATTTTTTCCTCAATCCAGGCGTTTTTCCCGATGAAAAACTCCGCGGCTTTTTTCTTCAGGATCTCCTTGGCGTTGGTTTTCAGGATCCGGTAGCCCGCCTTGTTGCAGGTCTGAATCACCCCTTCCTCGTTCAGGGTCACGACGGCGTTCGACATACTCTCGAGCATCGACTCGGCGTAGTTTTTCATGTTCTGGACATCGTCGAACAGTTTCGCGTTCTCCAAGGCCACCGAGACCTGGGCGGTAAACGCCTTGAGTTTGGCCTCGTCCTCATGGGTGAAGGCCCCACCCCGCTTATTCAGCACTTGCGTGGCCCCAATCACCTTGCCGGCCTTGTTGATCACCGGGGTGCAAAGAATGGAGCGGGTGAAGAAGCCGGTCTTCTTGTCAAAGCCGGGATTGAAACGCAGATCGGCGTAGGCGTGCTGGATGTTGACCGTCTGTCCTGTGGTGAACACGGCTCCGGCAATTCCCAAATGGTTGGGGAAACGGATCTGGGTCGCTCCCAGTCCTTCCCCCACCTCGGTATAAAGCTCGTTGGCCTTTTCATCGTTAATGAAAAGGGTCGACCGCTCCGCGTGAAGCAACCGGGTGATGGTGCTGATAATCTTGGCCAGCAGGCTGCCCAGCTTGATTTCTCCGGAGATCTCCGAAACCACACTCAGAAACTCCGCTTCCTGGGCTTTTTCCTTTTCGGCCAACTCCATCAGCAGACTTCTCTGCAGCGAAACGGATGCCTGGGTGGCCATCGCCTCCAGCAGCTTGAGATCCTTGGAGGTGAAGTGAGCTTCTTTGCTGCCCTTCCGGTTCAGTACTTCCACCACCCCGATGATCTCTCCGCGCACGGTCCGAATGGGGGCGCAAGCGATGGATTTCGTCCGGTATCCGGTCTGCTCATCGACGGTCTTGTTAAAGGAAGGATCCTTGTAGACGTCCTTCACCACCACCCCCTTGCCCCCTTGAAAAACTTTCCCGGCGATGCCGGTGGTGTTGAGGATCCGGATCTCCCGCTTGAGGCCGCCGACGGTCACCCGGCTGTACAACTCCTGGGTGGCCGGGTCGTTCACGAAAAGGGTGCCGCGATCCGCCCCCGTGGCCTCGGTGACCAGCGCCACCAGGGTTTCCAGCTGCTCACTCAGGGTCTGCCCATCGGCGACCTTACGGGCGACTTCCAGCAGGATTTTGGCTTCGGCCAGGGAAAGGCCGTCCACCGGGCTTTTAATTTTGGGCACGTTTTGCCTCCAACTCGGCGCGGATGTTCTGGATGGTTCTTTCCAGCTCCGCCGTCTCATCCCGATGGGTCCGCTTCTGCAACTGCTCCGCCTCCGCGTGCCGGGCCCGCTCCACCTCCAGCTGGTCCCGCACCGCCTGCACGGAAGCCTTGGACTGCCTCGCCTCCTCAGCCGCCTGGGCTAAAACTTTTTGGACAGCTTCCTCTCCCGCGGCCTTCCGCCGCTCCAGCTCGACCCGCATCTCGCCGATCGTGGCTTTAAAATCCCGGATTTCGCTTTGGGCCTCCGCCACCGCCTGGGCCACCTCGGAGGCCGTGCCGGCTTTTTGCTTTTCGAGGGCCTCCCGCAGCGCGCCCACCGTTTCCTTCAGATTACGGATCTCATGCTCCCTTTCCATCTCTTCGGAAAGGCGCGAATCCGGGTGATTCAGGGTCAAAGCCATCCTCCAAGGATAAAATCCCGACAGGGCGAAAACAAGCGGGCCGGCGGATTACCAGATGAAGGACTTCTCCTGGGCCACAATTTTGCCATCCCGCACGATCGAGATACGCCAGGAATTGACCACCCCGCCCCGCAAATAATCGTCCCCCACCACCTTGATCACGGTTTTTTCGTAACCGCCGAAACTTTTATACTCCTCGGTCTTGGTCATCACCCGCTCCCGGGTGTTGGCCTGGCGGTAATCCAGCCGGACGGTGAAATCCGCCGGACCTCCGTCGTTCTGCCAGTTGATCACAAAAATGTTTCCCTGCCGGCCTTCGATATCTTTTTGGAGGATGGCACCATGATCCCAGTATTTTTTCTCAAAATCCAACATGGGGTTACCGGTGGGCTTCACCTGGCGGTCGTTGCGATAGGTATAAATCTTGTTGAGGCTGACCGACTCATCCAAAGCCACCGGTAGGTCGCTGGTCATGCCATCCGGGGGGCGGGTCGCCGCGGATGCCGGCTCCTCCACCTTGGTCGTCGGCTCCACCTGAGCCGGGCGAAAATCCGGAACATCTCTCTTGTCCTCCTGGGCCAGTGCCCAGGGGCCAAGAAAAGCCAAGTAGGCCAAGGATAAGATTTTACGCATTTAATCGTATTTAATATCCCCTTCCCTTCAGCGTCAAGGTTCCGGATTCCCGAGGGCGATTCGCGAATTTGTGACTGGGCCATCCTCCGCTAGTCTTCGCCTCCCATGGCGACCTCTGGAACCATCCGCATCGAAGGCGCGTGCCAGAACAACCTCCGCAATCTCACCTTTGATCTCCCCCTGGGAATGTTTCACGTCCTCACCGGTCCTTCCGGATCCGGCAAATCCTCCCTTGCCTTCGACACCCTCTATGCCGAAGGGCAGCGCCGGTACGCCGAAACTTTCAGCCCTTACACGCGCCAGTTTCTCGAACGAATGGATCGGCCCCGGGTGGACCGGATCGAAGGTATCCCGCCGGCCATCGCGCTCGGCCAGGCCAACCCGGTCCGCTCCTCCCGCAGCACCGTGGGAACCGTCACGGAGATTGCCGACTACCTGAAGCTCCTCTTTCCACGCCTTGCGGAACTTTCCTGTCCCGACTGTGGCGAAGCCATCCGCCCCTGGACTCCCCACTCCATCCTGCAGGATCTCTTCAAAAAGTTTCCAGGCCGGGAGGCCTGGTTCCTATTCCGGGTCTCCTTCCCCCGCCAAACACCCGCCGACGAAGCCGCCGCCTTTATCGCCCGGCAGGGATTCCGGCGCGTTCTTCTGGAGGGAAATCCCGTGCGTCTGGACGAGGCCGCCGGACTGGAAAAATTGGCCCTGGCCTTGCGCCATTCCGGACAGGAAAAACTGCTTTTGCCGGTCATCCAGGACCGCATCGCTCTCACACCCGACCGCCGCTACCGCCTTTCCGAAGCCCTGACCGCCTGCCTGCGCTTTGGCCAAGGCACGGCGGCGGTCGCCTTGTCTGAAAAGCCCGGGGAGCAGCATCTTTATTCCAACCGCTATTACTGCGCCCGGGACCAACGGGAATTTCACCAACCCACCCCCGCCCTCTTTTCCTTTAATCATCCCATCGGGGCCTGTCCTCTCTGCCGCGGCTTCGGCCGGGTGGTTGAAATTGATGACCAGCTCGCCCTGCCCGACCGCTCCCTTTCCATCGCGGGCGGGGTGGTGAAACCCTGGCAGACGGAAAGCTTTGAAGAGTGCCAACGCGATCTGGAAAAAGCCTGCCGCCGCCATCGCATCCCTCTCGATACCCCTTTCTCGCAGCTTTCCACCGCACAGCAGAAATTAGTCATCGAGGGGGAGGGTGGCGCGACCCGGGAGCTGCAGGAGCTCTGGGAATCCGGCGACTGGTACGGCGTCCGCGGGTTTTTCCGCTGGCTGGAAACCAAAACCTACAAAATGCACGTGCGGATCCTCCTCGCCCGCTACCGGACCTACCGGCCCTGCCCGGACTGCGGCGGCCGTCGCTACCAGCCCCAGACCGGCGCATGGCGGTTGGCCGGGAAAAGCCTTCCGGAAATCAACGCCCTCCCCCTTTCCGAACTGGCTGCTTTTTTCGCAACCATCAAAACCCGCGACGAATCCGCCCTCACTCCGCTGGAGAATATCCGCAAGCGTCTGCGCTTTCTCCTCGGAGTCGGGCTGGGCTACCTCACCCTCGACCGCGCCACCCGCACTCTCTCCGGCGGCGAACTCCAGCGGGTCAACCTCACCGGCTGTCTGGGCACCGGTCTGACCGGAACCCTTTTCGTCTTGGACGAACCCAGCATCGGGCTTCATCCGCGGGACACCGGGAGGCTCCTGGAGCTGCTCCGGGAGCTCCGCCAGTCCGGCAACACCGTCCTGGTGGTCGAGCACGATGAATCCGTCATCCGGGCGGCCGAAAATATTCTCGAGCTCGGCCCGGGCTCGGGCGCGGACGGCGGCCGCCTCCTTTATGCCGGCCCGCCCACCGGCCTCACGAAGGTCAAGGAATCCCCTACCGGCGCTTACCTTTCCGGGCGGAGATCCGTCCCTTGTCCGGACAAACGCCGCCCCTGTCCCGGCAAAGGTCATCCTTGGCTGAAATTCCGGGGGGCCACCCGCCACAATTTGCGGAATCTGGATGTTTCCATCCCCCTGCGGAGATTGGTCGCCGTCTCCGGAGTCAGCGGTTCGGGTAAAAGCACCCTCGTCCACGAAATCGTCCACCAAGCCCTGCTCCAGCACTTGGGCCGGCCGGTGGAGGAATCACCCCGGCTGAAATCCATGGAAGGTATGGAGGAGATCTCCGATGTGGTTCTGGTCGATCAGTCCCCGCTGAGCCAAACCCCCCGCTCCACCCCGTTGCTGTACCTCGACATCTACGATGCGGTCCGCGAGCTCTTTGCCTCCACGGAGGAAGCGCAAAGCGCCGGACTGGCCGCCTCCGCCTTCTCGTTCAACGCCGGCGGCGGTCGCTGTGAGCGCTGCGGGGGCATGGGCTACGAAAAGGTCACCATGCAGTTTCTTTCCGATGTCTTTGTCACCTGCCCTTCCTGCGAGGGACGGCGCTTTCAACCCCACGTGCTGGCCGCCGCCTACCGGGGAAAAACCATCGACCAGCTGCTGGAAATGACCGCGGCCGAGGCCCTGACTTTTTTCTCCTCGGCGGAGGATCTCACCCCGCGCGCACGGGAGTGCCACCAGAAGATCAGTTCCTCCCTGCAACTCCTCAAGGAGGTCGGTCTGGGTTACCTGCGCTGCGGCCAGCCCCTGAGTCAGTTGTCCGGAGGGGAAGCTCAGCGCCTCAAGCTCATCGCCCACCTTACCCAGGCCACCTCCCCGGAGGAAAAACCCCGGCGCGGGGGACGCCGCAAGAAAAACCCCGCCGGGCACCCGCTTCTTATTCTCGACGAGCCCACCACCGGCCTTCACCTCGAAGATGTCCGTCTGTTGGTATCCCTGCTCCACCGGTTGGTGGACCAAGGCAACTCCCTGCTGGTCATTGAACATCACCTGGATGTCATCAAAAATGCGGACTGGGTCCTCGACCTCGGCCCCGAAGCCGGCCAGGAGGGAGGCCGCCTCATCGCCGCGGGAACCCCGGAAGCCGTTGCCGCAACCCGCGGCTCCCATACTGCCTCGTTCCTTGCCCCACTGCTGCGCTCCGGCCGGACGGCTCCGCTCCAGGAACTGCCGGGGGTTGCCCGGCACGGTTCCCCGGCACCCGCGGAAATCACCGTACGAGGCGCCCGTCACCACAACCTGAAGAACCTCAACGTCTCCATCCCCCGGGACAAAATGGTGGTGGTCACCGGCTTGTCCGGCTCCGGTAAATCCACCCTCGCGTTTGACCTGCTCTTTTCGGAGGGGCAGCGCCGGTACCTTGACTGCCTCAACACCTATGCGCGGCAGTTTGTCGAACAGATGGAAAAGCCCGATGTCGATTCGATCACCGGCCTCCCACCCTCCGTCGCGATTGAACAGCGCACCACCCGCGGTGGCCGGAAATCCACCGTCGCCACCGTTACCGAGCTGTACCAGTTTCTCCGCCTGCTCTACGCCAAGCTCGGTGTCCAACACGATCCCGACACCGGCGAGCCGGCCATCCGCCAAACTTCAGCCGACATCATTCAACGGGTCCGCGGGCAGCTTCGCTCCGCCAAAAACCTCAGCCTCCTCGCCCCGCTGATTCGCGGCCGCAAGGGTTTCCACACTGAGGTGGCCCGCTGGGCTCAAAAGAAGGGATTTTCCCTTCTCCGCGTCGACGGCAAATGGGTCGAGCCCGCCAAATTCCAGCCCCTGGACCGCTACCGCGAACACCAGATCGAGGTGTTGGTTGCCCAGGTGAATTCCCGGCAAAAGGATCTGCCCGCGCTGGTTTCCCAGACTCTCGCCCTGGGAAAAGGCACCCTTTACGCCGTCGATCACCGCGGAAAATCCACCATCTATAGCCACCATCTCTTTTGCCCGGGAACGAACCGGTCTTTCGACGAGCTGGACCCGCGACTGTTTTCGTTCAACAGCCCCCACGGATGGTGTCCGGAATGCCAGGGGTACGGCACGGTCTTCGCCGAGCCCCCCAAACCAAAGGCCGAGGACGAGGCGGAAAAGGAGCAGGAACTGGAGTTGGCCCGCGAGGAGTTGGAGGAGGATCAGCTTTTGCCATGCCCGTCCTGCCACGGAGCCCGGCTCAATCCGGTCGCGCGAGCCGTCCGCTTTGCCGGCCAACCCGTGCCCGGGATCAATGCCATGTCCGTCCGTGAATTCGGCGACTTTTTCTCGAAACTCCGGTTTACCGGACGGGATGCCGCCATCGTTCGGGATATCCGTCCGGAAATCGAACAGCGGCTGCATTTCCTGCGGCACGTGGGCCTCGACTACCTGAACCTTGACCGCTCCGCCCCCACCCTCTCCGGCGGCGAATCCCAGCGCATCCGGTTGGCCGCCCAGCTGGGCTCGAACCTTCAGGGGGTTCTCTACGTCCTCGATGAACCCACCATTGGGCTCCATCCCCGGGATAACGAGAAACTTCTTGGGATTCTGCAAAACCTCCGGGACCGGGGGAATTCCCTGGTGGTCGTTGAACACGACGAGGACACCATGCGGGCCGCCGATCATATTCTCGATCTGGGCCCCGGCGCAGGGGTCCATGGCGGCGAAATCGTCGCCCAAGGAACCTGGAAGCAGATCGGTAAAAATAATGCCTCCGCCACCGCCCGGCTGCTCGGCTCCCCGATCCGCCATCCCGCGCGGGGAAAACGCCGTCCGGTCACCCCTTCGTCCCCCTGGTTGACCATCCAAGGGGCCCGGATCCGCTCAATCCAAAACCTCCGGTTGGAGCTTCCGCTCCACCGCCTGGTTGCCTTTTCCGGGGTCAGCGGCTCGGGCAAAAGCACCCTGCTTCATGAAATTCTTCTTCCGGCCGCCTCCCGCACAAAAAAGAAGGGGGGATTGTGGAAATCGGTTTCGGGGGTGGAGACGATCGACCGGGTGGTGGAGGTGGACCAGTCCCCCATCGGCAAAACTCCACGCTCCACCGTCGCCACCTATCTCGGTTTGATGGACGAGCTCCGCTCCCTTTATGCCGGGCTGCCGGAAGCCAAACAGGCCGGCTTTACCGCCTCTCACTTCTCCCACAATGCCGGGGCGGGCCGCTGCCCCGCCTGCGACGGCGCCGGCACCGTGCGGATCCAGATGAACTTCCTGCCTCCCGCCGATGTCCGGTGCGAGGAGTGTGGCGGCCACCGGTGGAAACAGGAGATTCTTTCCATCCGTTATCGCGACAAATCCATCCATGAAGCCCTGCAACTCTCCGCCGAACAGGCGGCGGACTTTTTCTCCGCCCAACCCCGCTTGGCCACTCCTTGCCGTCTGCTTGCCGAAACCGGCCTGGGCTACCTGCAGCTCGGCCAAACCAGCCCGACCCTTTCGGGCGGCGAGGCCCAGCGCCTCAAGCTCGTCACGGAACTGGCCGCCGCCCAAATCTCCGCCGATCAGGCACAGGCCCGGGGCCGGGCCCGCCGTCCGGCCCATCACCTGTTCCTTCTGGAGGAGCCGACCGTGGGCCTGCATTTGGCCGACGTCCGCCGGTTGATCGACCTGCTCCATCGTCTCGTCGATACCGGCCATACTGTGGTCGTGATCGAGCACCACTTGGATGTCCTTGCCGAGGCGGATTACCTCGTCGACCTGGGCCCCGAAAGCGGCGAAGCGGGTGGAAAAATCGTCGCCCAAGGCACTCCGGAACACGTGGCCGAATCCAAAACCTCCCGCACCGCCCCCTTCCTCCGCTCTCACCTCACCCGCTCCCTCCCTCACTAAAAGGCTGAACAGCTAGACCCCTCTGCACTCGCTTCTCGGACGGATTTTGTCCATTGTCACTGGGAAATGCTCAAGCGCATCGGCATCATCACCTCGGGGGGCGACTCCCCGGGAATGAATCCCGCCATCCGGGCCATTGTCCGGACCGGAATCAGTCTGGGTGTCGAGGTCGTCGGGATTCAAAACGGTTACCAGGGAATATTTGACAAGGAGTTCATGCCATTGGGCACCGTCGAGGTCAGCGGCCGGATCCGTGATGCCGGCACCATTCTTTCCACCAGCCGTTGCCTGAGATTCCGGGAGGAGTCGGCCCAAAAAGAAGCCGTCGAAATCCTGAAGAAGGAGAACATCCAAGGCCTGATGGTGTTGGGCGGGGACGGCTCCCTGTCCGGGGCCGCCGCGCTTTCCCGGCATGGATACCGCGTGCTCGGCCTCCCCTGCTCCATCGACAATGACATTCCCGACACGGAGCTTTGCATCGGCACCGACACCTGCCTCAACACCGTCATTCACCTCATCGACATGATCAAGGCCACCGCGGCCTCCCATAACCGCTGCTTCGTGATCGAGGTGATGGGACGGAACCAGGGTTATCTCGCCCTGATGAGCGCCATCGCCTCCGGTTCCCAGGTCGCGGTGATTCCCGAATTCCGGTACGACCTCGAAAAAATCATCGACAACCTGACTCGCCGCCGGCTCCGCCGCCATAACAACAGCGTGGTCGTGGTGGCCGAGGGGGTCTGCAGCGGGCAGGAGTTTATGAACCGCCTGCTGGCCACCGCCGGTGACCGGCTGGAACAGGAAGTCCGCCTCACCGTGCTCGGCCACGTGCAAAGGGGCGGGTCCCCTAGCTTTGCCGACCGTTATCTTGCCAGCCGCATGGGCGAATTTGCCATGCTGGCCATGAACCAGGGCGAACACGGCTCCATGGTCGGCCTGCTTCGCAACCGGATGAACCTGACGGATCTCCAAACGCTCTCTGGCCGGCGTCCTCCCCTGCCTGCCGATGCCATCCGCCTCGCCCGCAATCTCGGGATGGAAATCGGCATCCCCTCCGAAACTTAATCAGGGTCTAGATCTTTTCTCCCGCCTGTCCCTTTCCGCTTTCCACCGTAAATCTCTTAACCCCTCAACCTCTCCACCAACGCCTTCCAGTCAGGTTCCGGTGTCAGGTGGCTCCAGGAAAACCGGATCGCACCGATGATCTCGTCCTTGGCCAGGTGCATCGCCTTGAGCACATGGCTGGGCTGGTAACTCGCCGAGGTGCAGGCCGACCCGTTCGAGACCGCCACCAGGTCTTTCAACCGTAACATCGCCTCCTCCGCGCTGACCCCGGGGAACGAGGCGTTCACGGTGTGAGGAAGAACGTGCGATTCCTCCCCGTGGATTTTGGGCTGCAGCACGTTGACCGCCTGCAAAAACTTTTCCCGAAACAAGCGGCACTGTTTTTCCCGCGTGGCATGGTTTTGGGCGCCCATTTCCGCCGCCTTGCCCAATCCGACAATCAGGGGAACCGGGAGCGTTCCGGGACGAAGACCCTGCTCCTGCCCTCCTCCGAAAGTGATCGGGGAAAGGGGAATTTTCTGCCGGCCCCGGTGCCGGACCACCAGGACTCCCACCCCTTTGGGTCCGTAAATCTTGTGTCCGCTGGCGCTGATCAGGTCAATCCGGTGGTGACGCAGCTCCGGGATCAGTTTTCCGAAGGTCTGCGCCGCGTCGACATGCAGCCAGGCGGGATGGTGGGCCAGGGCTTCCACCAACTCCCCGATGGGTTGGATCACACCCGTCTCGTTATTGGCGTGCATGACAGAAACCAGCATGGTGGTGGGACGCAGCAAGCGGATGATTTTGTCGGTCTCCACGCGGCCCTGCTTGTTGGGGGCCACCAGATCCACCTCAAACCCATCCTTGGCCAGGTGATCGATGGGCTCCAGCACCGCCTTGTGCTCGATCCGGGTGGAGATGATGTGGGTCTTGCCGTGCTGCCGCCCCCAGTGGGCCAATCCCAGGATCGCCAGGTTGTTGCTCTCCGTCGCCCCGCTCGTGAAAACGACCTCCTCGGCCTTGGCATCCACCAAGTGGCCAACCTGTTCCCGGGCTTTTTGCACCGCATCTTTCGCCCTGGCCCCAAACGCATGGGTCCGGCTTCCCTCGTTGCCGAACTCCTCCTCAAAAAAACGGCGCACCACCTCCGCCACAGCCGGTTCCATCGGCGTGGTCGCATTGCAGTCCATATAAACCGGAAGCCCCTGAGCCATAAGAGTTAAAGCATGCCAGAACAGCTCTTGGATTCAAATCCAAGCCGCCGCAGCGTGGGAACCTAAACGTTGTAGGTGGAGGAGGCGGTGGTGCCGCCTTGGCCGGTCCAGTTGGTGTGGAAATATTCACCCCGAGGTTTGTCCACCCGCTCGTAGGTGTGTGCCCCGAAGTAGTCCCGTTGCGCCTGGAGCAGGTTCGCCGGCAACACCGCACTCCGGTAGCTGTCGAAAAACGCCAGGGCCGTGCTGAACGCCGGCACGGGGATGCCCCGCTTCGCCGCCGCCGCCACCACATTGCGCCATCCCTTCTGGCACCGCTTCACCTCACCGCGGAAATAACCGTCGAGCAGCAGGTTGGTTAGCTTGGGATTGTTGTCGAAGGCCTCCTTGATTTTGCCGAGGAACCGGGACCGGATAATGCAGCCGCCCCGCCACATCAGGGCGATGCCGCCATAGTTCAGGTTCCACTTGTACTCTTTGGCCGCCGCCCTCATCAGCATATAGCCCTGCGCATAACTGATGATCTTGGAAGCGTAGAGCGCATCCCGGATCTCATTGAGAAATGCCTTCTTTTTCTCGGCCTTTTTGGCCGCCGGCAGAAGGGGCTTGGGTCCCTTCAGTTTCCTCGAAGCGGCCACCCGGTCCTCCTTCAGGGCGGAGACACAACGCGCATAGACGGCCTCGGCCATCAGGGTGATCGGGATCCCCAGCTCCTGCGAGTTGATCACCGTCCACTTCCCTGTCCCCTTCTGGCCAGCCGCGTCGAGGATCTTGTCCACTAGCGGCAGACCGTCCGCATCCTTCTTCGCAAGGATGTGGGAGGTGATCTCAATGAGATAGCTATCCAGCTCGCCCTTGTTCCACTCGGTAAAGACTTTGGCCATTTCGTCCGGGGCCATCCCGAGACCATCCTTCATCAAAGCATACGCCTCGCAGATCAGCTGCATATCCCCGTACTCGATCCCGTTATGGACCATTTTCACATAGTGGCCGGCCCCGCCCTCACCCACCCAGTCGCAACAGGGCGCCCCGCCCTCCACCTTGGCAGCCACGTCCTGGAAGATCTTCTTCACGTGGGGCCAAGCGGCTGGCGACCCACCCGGCATCAGACTGGGACCGTGCCGTGCCCCCTCTTCCCCGCCGGACACTCCAGTGCCGACAAAAAGCAGCCCCTTGGCTTCGGCCTCCTTCACCCGTCGGTTGGTGTCCTCAAAAAGGGAGTTGCCCCCGTCGATGATGATGTCGCCTTTTTCGAGGTGCGGCGTCAGCTCATTGATAAAATCATCCACCGGCTGGCCGGCTTTCACCAACAGCATGATCCGGCGGGGTTTCTTGAGTTTGGCGACCAGTTCCCGGATCGAGTGGGCACCCTGCACCTTCGTACCCTTGGCTTCCTTGCCGAGAAAATCGTCAACCTTCGAAACCGTCCGATTATGCGCCACCACCACATAACCGTGGTCGTTCATATTCAGGATGAGGTTCTGCCCCATCACGGCCAGACCAATCAGGCCGATGTCTCCCTGTGAATTCACCGAGAATACCTAGCGGAAAAGGCCTTTTCTGCCCATCGGGAAATCAGGATCACCTCTTGCCCTCCAAAACCGGACTAAGGCCGGCTGGAAATAATTTTGGCGCTTACTTTTTTCGACCAGTCCCCGGCCTTGCCGATGCCCCGGGTGGAATGAATCAAAACCTCAATTTTGTTTTCCTGAACCGTTTGGGCCGCTTCTTCCGCCGCCTTGCCTTCAATGGGGTCGGCGAAGTCGGCAAACCAATAAATGGCCTCCACTTTGCGGCGCGCCAGATGGTCGAAGGCCAGGGCCGTGGCATAGGAGTTGGCGAAGCTGGTCACAAACCAGGTGTTGGACCGCTCGGACAATTTTTCATACCAGTCGGGATAGTCTTTGCGGAAACCACCATAGGAGCGGGTGCCGCGGATAGGCGGTGAATCCGAGGCCTCCGCGCTGGTAAACTTGACGACCTGGGGCCGGGGCATGCTTTTGGGGCCGGTGTATCGTTCTTTCTGATCCTTGGCGGTCTTTTCGGCGGCCGCCTTTTCTTCTTCAAACTCCCGCAGGGCCTTTTCCCAGTCCATCATGCCGCAGCCGTTCACAAACACCACGTCGGCATCGGGGAAATTCTTGAAAATTTCCGTCATCACCTTCGGGATGTTGGGTTGCATGGAACCGGAAATATCGGCGATCACCCCCAGTTTTCTGGCCTGGATGGAAACCCCAAAGAGCTGCTTTCCGGAAACCGGCCCCCCCATGCCTTTGCCCGTCCCCCGGCCGGTGCCCGATCCCTTCCCGGTTCCCCCGATCACTCCCGTCTCCGAAACCGGGGTATTTTTTGGGATCGCCGGCGCCCAGTTGGCCCCTCCCACCACGGTCAGCATATCCAACGCCGCGGCGCTCTCCTCCCCCGCAGGCTCGGGAGGAGCCTCCGTGGCAAAGGGATCCTCCGTGACGGTCGGCTCCTCCGGGGTCACTTCTTCCATGGGTGGAGGCGGGGCATCCGCCACCGCCTCTGCCGCAATTTCCTGGGAGACGAAGGGCAGCTTGGGAACGCTTCCCTTGAAAATCGCCACACTCCCGAAAGCCAGCAGGAAAAGGACATGAATCGCCAGGGAAATGGCCAGCACCAGAAAGATCGTCTTTTTGAAGAGGGACTTCCAGTCACGGCCCGAGGATCCGGAGGAATGCGCACTCCTCATCGGGCTTTTGGCCGCGGGTCTAAGGGAGGACGGAGGCATCGGGAATTGTTTGCATCCGCCCCCAAGAAAACAAGAAACGATCCCGTATTTTTCCCGGCTCCTCGGGTTCCCCGATGAACCATCGATCCCAAAAACTTCTGAGGAAATTCGGTACTTTTTTTCCCAACGGCGGCACCCGTTTTCCCGTGATTGGGATGATTGTTTTCGTTGCCCGTCACACGACCTTGGCCAAAAATATGCCATGTTTACTTCTCACCCCCTCCGCGTCGGTCTGTTTGGAATCGGACTGGAGGCGTATTGGCCGCAGTTTGAGGGGCTCAAGCCCCGGTTGGAGGGATACTTGGGCCAGGTGGCGGCCAAGTTGGGACGTCCCGGGGTGGAGGTTTCCAACCTCGGCCTCATCGATTCTCCGGAAAAAGCCATGGAGGCCGGCCACGCCATGCGCCGGGCCGACGTGGACATCATCTTCCTCCATGTCACCACCTACGCCCTGAGCTCCACCGTCCTGCCGGTGGTTCAGCGGGCCAAAGTCCCGGTCATCATCCTAAACCTCCAGCCCGTGGCCGCCATGGACTACAAGACCTTCAACAAGATGGGCGACCGCACCAAAATGACCGGCGAATGGCTGGCTCACTGCGGTGCCTGCCCCGTCCCGGAGATCGCCAACGCCTTCAACCGCGCCCGCATCGGCTTCCACCAGGTCACCGGCACCCTCCAACCCGGCGATCCGGCCTGGAAGGAGACCGACGATTGGATCGAGGCCGCCCGCGTCGCCCACATCATGGCCCACAACCGGCTCGGCCTGATGGGCCACTACTACAACGGGATGCTCGATATCCACACCGACACGACCCGTCAGGTCGCCTACTTCGGCGGACATCTGGAGATCGTGGAAGTGGAGGAGTTGGCCGCCCTCCGCCGCGGGGTGAAGCCCGCCGAAACCGAGGCCAAGTTGGCCGAATTCCGCAAGGAGTTCGACATCCAGAAAGACTGCTCCCCCGCTGAACTGGAGCGGGCCGCCCGGACCGCCGTGGCCTTGGACAAGCTGGTGGCCGCCAAACGGCTCGGCTCCCTCGCCTACTACCACATGGGTACCGGCAACGAGGAACACGAGGATGTGATGAGCTCCGTCATTCTGGGTAACTCCCTGCTCACCGCCCGCGGCATCCCCGTGGCCGGCGAATATGAGGTCAAAAACGCCCAGGCCATGAAGATCATGGACAGCTTCGGTGTCGGAGGATCCTTCACCGAATACTACGCGATGGATTTTGACGACGATGTCGTGCTCATGGGCCATGACGGCCCGGGCCATATCCAGATCGCCTCCGGCAAGACCAAGGTGCGACCCCTGGAGGTGTACCACGGCAAGGTCGGCAAAGGTCTCTCCGTGGAGATGAGCGTCCGTCAAGGACCGGTCACCCTGCTCTCCGTAGTGGAGTATGCCGATGGCTCCCTGAAACTTTTGGTGGCCGAGGGTGAATCTGTTCCCGGGCCGATCCTCGAGATCGGCAACACTAACAGTCGTTACCGGTTCCCGATCGGTGCCCGCGCCTTCGTGGAGCGCTGGAACGCGCAAGGCCCGGCCCACCACTGTGCCGTGGGAGTCGGGCACATCTCCGCCCGGATCGCCAAGCTCGGTTCCCTGCTTTCCATGGAAACCGTCCGGGTCTGCTGAAACCGGCAACCTGCT
>Ga0214917_10000829_pt1 | contig 40174 bp, 37 predicted proteins | sample LL_1208_BB_MetaG_FD_177983 | JGI IMG/M metagenome (GOLD analysis project Ga0214917, IMG submission 177983) | Freshwater microbial communities from Lake Lanier, Atlanta, Georgia, United States - LL_1208_BB | ecosystem: Environmental > Aquatic > Freshwater > Lake | place: USA: Georgia | collected... | reverse complement strand
AGCGGAAGATGCGCATTGGACGCAGACGCAAGCTCTCTTGTCGGAAGTGGGACTGTTGCCTGCTGGGCAAGATCCGAAAGCCTACTACACCAACGAATATCTGCCGCCGGATGCTCAGCTGCAGCCATGTAAGAAGTAAGTCGGATTTTCATTCGAGTATGACCGAGACACGCAATGGCTGAAAAACCTAGATTGGGTTACCGGTACGAGGATCTCTACGAAGGCATGAGCTTTCGTAGCCCTGGCCGGACCATCACGGATGCGGACCTCGTCAGCTTTGCTGGCTTGACCGGAGATTATTCGGAGCTCCACACGAGCGATGTCTATGCTCAGGCTAGCCAGTTTGGCCGCAAGGTCGCGCATGGCATGATGGGGCTTGCCTATGCCCATGGCCTGATGTGGCCACGGACCGGCGAGCTGCGCGAAACAGCCATTGCGTTTCTCGGCATCAACGATTGGAAATTTGTAGGTCCAATTTTTGTTGGTGACACCATATTCGTTGAGTATGAATTGGCTGAGCTGCGGGATAGCAAATCCCGTCCCGAGCAGGCCATCGCCATCTTCAATGTGCGTGTTGTAAAGCAAGATGGATCAACGGTTCAGCAAGGCCGCAAAGCTTTGCTGGTTTCCAAAGTCCCGCTCGGCGGGGTTGCGGCCTCGCAAGGCACGGCAGGATGAGCATGATGACTGAGGGCAAGTCTCCATCGGTTACGGGCGTGCCCATCCACATTCGTGATGTCTCCAAAGTCTTCGGGGAAGATAGTGAAAAACCCTTCCGCGCCCTAAGGCCCATCAATGTCGATATTCCGGCAGGGCAGTTTATCTCCGTCGTCGGTGCCTCCGGCTGCGGCAAAAGTACTTTGATGCTCATGATTGCTGGTCTTTTGGAGCGTTCAACAGGTGACATCAAGATTGGTACGAAATCAGTGACCAAGCCTGTCACGGAGGTAGGAATCGCCTTCCAAGATCACCTCCTACTCGAGTTCCGGACGGCCTTCGACAATGTGATGTTGCATGCCGATATTCGTGGTATCGACCGTAAGGAGCTCGCGAAGCGCGCGCGCGATCTCTTCGCGCAATTACGGCTCGAGCATGCGATGGATAAATACCCACGCCAATTGTCAGGTGGTATGCGGCAACGCGTCTCGTTAATCCGTACGCTTGTGCATGAGCCTTCACTGATTTTGATGGACGAGCCCTTCGGAGCACTTGATGCCCTAACGCGCTTGCAAGTCCGTATGGATCTGGAAAGCCTCTGGCTACGCCGTCGACCCACAGTTGTCTTTATCACCCACAGCGTCGAGGAAGCGGTCGGTCTTTCCGACCGTATTCTGGTGATGAGCCCAAGCCCGGGTGAGGTGGTCGACGATATCGAAGTCCACCTGCCGCGTCCGCGACCGATCGTTCTCGGCGATGCACCTGAGTTTGCTGGCTATGTCGACCGCATCCATCGCCATTTCGAGCGCCTCGGCGTGCTTCATGGCGCGCCGCTACCGCATACGAATGTGGCCTGACTTCTGTAGAGGGCGTGACTTGCATGATCACTGTTTCAGGAACGGACGGCATTGTCGAGATCGGTCTCAACAAGCCTCCGTTGAATCTGGTGACACGCCCGATGTTAAGGGCCTTACATGATGCTGTTGTCGATGTTGCGACCCGTGATGATGTCCGGTGCGTCATCTTCCATGGTGGCGAAGCGCGTGCCTTTTGTGCGGGCAGCGACATTAAAGAATTTGACGATCTCGGCCGCGACGCCAGTGAACGAAAAATTCTTTATGAAGATTACGTTCTCAGACAGGTTGCGCGTTTACCTATGCCAACGATTGCGGCGATCGATGGCCCTGCTTTGGGAGGCGGCTTTGAGATCGCCTTATGTTGCGATCTTCGTGTCTTGAAGCGTGGCGTCAAGGTTGGTCTGCCTGAGTGCATCCTTGGGGGGCTCGCTGGAAATGGCGCGGTTCGTCTTGCGCGACTTATCGGGCCTGGACGGGCGAAACGCATTCTGTTCACAGGCTTACCACTTGATGCGGAGCAGGCCCTGGATTGGGGGTTAGTTGAAGAGCTTTCAGAGGGATCAGCTCTCATCGCGGCGCGCGTATTGGCGCGAACGATCGCATCACGTGGGCCTATTTCAAACCGTTTGGTGAAGGAGCTTGTTGAAAAAGCTCTCGATGAAACCATAGCTGCCGCATTATTGGAATCCACACTTGCACAGCAAGCTATCTTTGACAGCAATGATTTGAAAGAAGGCGCCAAAGCTTTCTTCGAAAAGCGCGAACCCCACTTTAAGGGTCAATGAACTTTTGAAATACGTCGTCATAAATGCGCGTTAGAAGTCGATCGCTCCTCAAAAGCAGCGCCAACTGAGTCCTTCACTCTCTATAAAGGGCACCTGATTGTGGGAAGGGATGTCTGACCCACATTATAATCTCGTCAGCCGTGCCAATTGTGCTGTCATATCTGCACTCAGCCATGACCAACCACGAAGCTGTAACTGTGCTTGGGTATAGCTCGCTACGATCCGATGAGAGAGGTTATCACGGTCGGATATCGCTTTCATAAGACCACGGGTCGCATTCAAGGCGTCGGTTAAGACCGGTTCCGGAAAGCTCTCAATCTTCATTGAAGATGTTTGGAACAATGTCATCAACGCCGTTGCATTTGTTTGAGTTGCTTCAGCCAATCCTTGGCCATGCTCGGCGCGGCAAGCTTCCGCGATGATAGCCTGAAGGTCGCTGGTCAGGCTGTCCCATAAGGTCTGACTGATTAATAATTCACTTGCACCATTTGGCTTGTTGAACCCTGGTTTATAATAATGCGGTGCATAGCGCACAATTCCCGTATCAAGGTCACTTGCGGGGCCAAGAAACTCGACGGCGTCGATTACACCCTTTTCGATCGCAGGTAGTATCTCGGCTGGCGATATTGCGATCGGCGTTGCGCCTAATCGCAGGTAAACTTCAGCTCCAAGTCCTTGCACCCGAATACGAAGTCCTTTTATGTCATCGACATTGACGATGGGCTTACGAAACCAACCGCCCATCGACGGGCCCGTGTTTCCGGCAAGAAAAGGGCGTACGCCGCGCGAAGCATAAAGCTCATCCCACAGTGTCTGTCCGCCACCAAACTCAATCCAAGCTTGATGTTCAACAGGCCCCAACCCAAATGGTGCAGTCGTAAAGAGGCCGGCTGCAGGAAAGATATTTTGCCAATAAAGTGATGCTGTGTGTGCAAGCTCGACTACGCCAGATGAAACAGCATCGAGCGTCGCAAAGGCGGGAACGATTTCACCGGCAGCAAAGACCTGAATCTGTACACGGCCGCCACTCATGCGTGCGATGCGTTCGGCGATGCGACGCGCCGAAAGGGCTGGCCCAGTTCTGTTTTTGGGCCATGATGTCACCAGACGCCAGCGGAGAGATGCTGCGCGCACGACGGAGGGTGCCGCCAAAGCCGCAAATCCGGTGCCTAAAGCCAAGCGGCGTGTAAAATGCTTACCAGATTGCATGGAAGTGATGTACCGGGCCAGAGCCATGACCAATCAGAAGTGTATCTGCCTTACCGATTGCGGATGTTACATAGGATTTTGCGGCTGCAACCGCATCGCGTAAGTTTAAGCCAAGCGCCAATTGTGCGGCAATTGCCGCCGCCAATGTGCAGCCAGTGCCATGGGAATTGCGTGTTATAATGCGTGGCGCTGTAAATATCTCAATGCCTTCCTCTGTCGCGAGGATGTCTGTGCACTCAGCGCCAGATCCATGCCCCCCTTTCAGCAGAACGGCACGCGCGCCTAATGTACGCAGCGCTTTCGCTTGCGCGATCATTTCATCCTGTGTTTGTGCTACGCTTGTTGTTAACATGCGAGCGGCTTCTGGCAGGTTGGGCGTTGTGATCGTTGCAAGAGGCAAAAGATCGTTGCACAAAACTCCAACTGCGCCCGGATCAAGGAGAAGATCTCCGCTGGTTGCCACCATCACTGGATCAAGGACGATCTTTTTAGCCTTATGGCGCAGTAAGCTTGCTGCCACTGTTTCAATAATCTCAGCCGTCGAAAGCATCCCAATCTTCACAGCGCCAATGGCAAGATCATTAAACACGCTGTCCATCTGCGCGGTAATCATTGCCGTTTGTATGTTATGAACTGCTTGCACCCCGCGCGTATTCTGCGCTGTGATCGCCGTCACGACGCTAGCCCCATAAACGCCGAGCGCAGAGAATGTCTTCAGGTCAGCTTGGAGGCCAGCCCCGCCAGACGAATCCGACCCGGCAATGGTCAACGCGATTGCTGTCATGATGACACTCGTGCTCCCTCAATTCTCTGCCTCAGTTCATGCGCAGCTGCGCTGGGATCATCACTGGCGAACAAAGCAGAAATCACCGCTACACCATCGGCTCCCGCTGCCATCACTGACGCCACATTAGCGAGATTGATTCCTGCAATAGCACCGATCGGAATAGGCTTGCTCTGACGCGCAACCGCTAAGACGGCGCAGAACTCTTCCAGCCCAAGGGGAGGGTCGGGGTTATTCTTACTTGTTGTCGCAAATACGCCACCAATCGTCGCGTAATCAACCGGCTGTTCGGCGAGTGCGCGAGCATGTGTCGCCGTCTTCAATGTCCACCCAATCATCGCTTCTTGGCCAAGCAATTTGCGGGCATCTTTCGGGTCCATATCGGTTTGGCCTAAATGAACGCCGTCGGCATTGGCTGCGAGCGCGACATCGACCCTGTCATTCACCAGAAGTGGAACATTGGTCCCTGCTAGGGCCGCCTTCAGCATGCGGACATTTTCAACCTGCGCGCGTGTAGATGAGAGCTTGTCACGATACTGGAGAAGCGTCATTCCACCCTTCGCTGCAGCGCGAACCAGAGACGCTAAGTCTTTTCCAATCGCATGTTCTGGCCCAACAATTCCGTAAAGCGTGTGATCAGGTTTCATGCCGATATCCGTGCTGAAGCTATAATGTCGTCTGGCGTCAGGCTAGCAATCGTATCGATAAAGGCAGCGACAAAACTACCCGGCCCCGACGATCGATCAGCTGCGCGCTCACCCGTTATTCCAAGAATTAAGAGAGCCGCGCTTGCTGCTACAAAAGGCGATGCTCCGACCGCACACAAAGCGGCACTCAGTGCAGTCCCAGCGCAACCCATTGCCGTTGTCTGGTTCATCCATGGGTGACCATTTCTAATGTGGATGCATTGTCCATCGCCGATAATCATGTCTTCGGGGCCTGTAACAGCGACGGTCGTCCCCCAAAAAGCCGCAAACCTTTCGATCGCCGTCAATTCACATGTTTGACCTGAGAGCGCTTTAAACTCATCACGGTTGCATCGAACAATTGCCGGTCTTGAGGCAAATAATTGATTGGCCCAAAAGAGCCTCGGTGCGGAGGCATTAACAAATACGGGATCCAGGATCCAAGGCGTTTCCTGATCGCGCGCTACTTCAATGGCAAGCGGAATAGCGGCGCGCCTTTCGGCATCCAAAGTGCCAAGATTGATGAGTAGAGCGTCAGCGGATTTTGTGAAATCGCTTATCTCATCGGCGGAATAGGTCAGGGATGGTAATGCTCCAGCGGCTAAAAGAAGATTGGCTGTCATCACCTGCGCTGCAGCATTTGTGATGCAATGCACGCGCGGACGCTTCTTGTGCAGTGCAACCAGAAGCTCGCAGGCCACGTTTACAATGTCGTCCGAAGAGAATTTACGTTCATCCATCTCGCAATCCCTCCGCCGGAATAACCCGGATCAGGTTCGATGGGTTGACCCAGAAGGTCTCTCAGCCCTAGCGGCACCCCAAGGAGATAAAATTTTCATAAACAACCGATTTCAAATTGGCAAGCATTTGACAGGGATGCGGCATTGGCGCACTGTTCCAAAGTTCCGAGGGGAGCTTCTTGAAGCTGAGAGGCGGGGATGCCCGCGACCCTTGAACCTGATCCGGGTTATGCCGGCGGAGGGACAGGAACCTATCGCGATTGTCCTCGCTCAGATCCCGGGTCTCCCTTGTCTTGAAAAAGGAGAGATCCATGAACGCGCCCTTCAATAATGGTCAAAGCCTGATCGCTCAGGTCACGACAGGTCCGGTTTCCGGGTCAAAGAAGGTTTATTCCGCCCCCGACGATCGCCCCGATATTCGCGTGCCTTTTCGTGAAATCGTACTCACCGATCCGGGCGAGCCAGCAGTACGTGTTTATGATGCCTCAGGCGCATACACTGAAGACGGCGCCGCCATCAATCTTGAGCAGGGTCTTCCGCAAATCCGGAAAAACTGGATTGAGGCGCGCGCGTTACAGTCTGTGCCACCACGTGCCGTGAAGCCTGAGGATAATGGTTTTGCAACAGGTGAGCGGCTTGTGCCTGCCTGTCCTGCCGAGCGTTCTGTAAGGCGCGCTCAAGAAGGGCAGCCTGTCACGCAACTTGAATTTGCGCGTGCAGGGATCATCACACAAGAAATGATTTATGTGGCCCATCGTGAAAATCTGGGACGGTCCACCATGCTTGCAGGGGCAGAAGCGCGGCTTGCCGATGGTGAAAGTTTTGGTGCTGCCATTCCGCCTTTCATCACACCAGAGTTTGTCCGTCAGGAAATTGCTTCGGGACGCGCGATTATTCCAGCGAATATCAATCATTTAGAGCTTGAGCCGATGGCAATCGGCCGCAATTTTCTTGTCAAGATCAATGCTAATATCGGCAACTCAGCTGTGGTTTCGAGCGCAGCGGAAGAAGTTGAAAAACTTGTCTGGTCGATTCGCTGGGGTGCGGATACGGTGATGGACCTATCTACCGGCCGCAATATTCATAACATCCGTTCGTGGATTGTGCGTAATTCTCCAGTACCAATTGGCACGGTGCCGATTTATCAGGCGCTCGAAAAGGTTGGCGGTGATCCTGTCAAACTCGACTGGGAGGTCTTCAAGGATACGCTGATCGAACAAGCCGAGCAGGGGGTCGACTATTTTACGATTCATGCTGGTGTGCGCCTGCCTTATGTTCCATTGACAGCCAATCGTGTCACAGGGATCGTTTCTCGAGGTGGATCGATCATGGCGCGCTGGTGCCTAGCGCACCATAAAGAAAGCTTTCTCTACGAGCATTTCGAGGATATCTGCGACATTATGCGCGCTTATGATGTGTCGTTCTCGCTCGGTGACGGGTTACGACCCGGCTCGATCGCAGACGCCAATGATGCGGCGCAATTTGCCGAACTTGAAACGCTCGGCGAACTCACAAAGATCGCATGGGCGAAAGGGTGTCAGGTGATGATCGAAGGACCTGGCCACGTCCCTATGCATAAGATCAAGGTGAATATGGAGAAACAACTCCGTGAATGTGGCGAAGCGCCTTTCTATACGCTTGGACCACTCACGACCGATATAGCGCCTGGCTATGATCACATTACTTCAGCGATCGGCGCAGCCATGATTGGTTGGTTTGGTACGGCGATGCTTTGCTATGTCACGCCGAAGGAGCATCTCGGTCTGCCCAATCGTGACGATGTGAAGACTGGCGTCATTACCTACAAGATCGCAGCACATGCTGCCGATCTCGCCAAGGGTCATCCTGCGGCGCAATTGCGCGATGATGCGTTATCACGCGCGCGGTTCGATTTCCGATGGGCTGACCAATTTAACCTTGCGCTGGACCCCGATACGGCGCGCGCCTTCCATGACGAAACCCTACCCAAGGAAGCGCATAAGGTGGCCCATTTTTGCTCCATGTGCGGACCAAAATTCTGCTCAATGAAAATCACGCAAGATCTGCGTAACGAAGTGGCTGCAATGAGCGAAGCCGAGCGTGTGGCATTAGAGGGGATGCGCGCAAAGTCGAAGGAGTTTTTGGCCGGTGGCGGCCAAGTGTATTTGCCTGCTACCAGCTGACGCACAGGCGGGGGCAAGGCTGATCATACCTGTCTGTCCCCGTCTTCTCCCGCGCCACTTCTCAGCCTATTGTGCGATGCACCAATTCTGTGGTGCCGCCCTGCGGCCTTCAGTCCGCAGAGCACACTTAAAAAAGAGCTTCACGAAGGAAATCCTTCAAGCTTAAAATAAAACGTGGATCGCTGGGTGTCGGCCCGCCATCCTTGAGACGAAACCGGCACGGAGCGGTCATAAGACCGGAGGAGGGGAGTATCAATGATGAAAGCCAAGCTATTCGTAACGCTCGGTGCCGTCGCCTTGATGGCGGGTTCGGCTGCCGCTCAGGAGAAGCTGAAAGTCGGTATTGTGGTGACCCTGTCCGGACCGTCCGCGGTCCTCGGCCAGCAAGCGCGAGACGGGTTCAACCTCGCCGTCAAGCAAATGGGTGGCAAGCTCGGCGGGCTCGATACGGAAGTCATTGTTGTCGATGATGAATTGAAGCCTGACGTGGCCGTCAACAAAGTGAAGGGTCTGGTCGAGCGCGATCAAGTGAATTTTGTGGTCGGTCCGATCTTCTCGAATGTCCTGCAGGCTATTCATAAGCCGGTTGTTGATTCCAACGCCTTTCTGATCAGCCCGAACGCCGGCACGTCGAATTTCGCCGGTCCGCAATGCAATCCGAATTTCTTCGTCACCTCATATCAAAACGATCAGGTGCACGAAGTGTTGGGTAAGACGGCGCAGGACAAGGGCTACAAGCGCCTGTTCCTGCTTGCGCCGAATTACCAAGCGGGCAAGGATTCGCTCGCGGGCGTTAAGCGCCACTTCAAGGGCGAGATCGTGGGCGAAGTCTACACGCCGCTCGGCCAGCTCGATTTCTCGGCTGAACTGGCGCAGATCGCGGCGGCTAAGCCGGATGCGGTTTTCGCCTTCATGCCTGGTGGCATGGGCGTCAATCTCGTGCGTCAATATCGTCAGGCGGGCCTTGCCAACATCCCCTTCCTCTCAGCCTTCACGGTTGATGAATCGACGTTGCCGGCACAGAAGGAAGCGGCGATCGGCTTCTTTGGTGGAGCCAATTGGGCGCCCGACATGAAAAACCCGCAGAACGAAGCCTTCGTGAAGGCTTATGAGGCGGCCTATAATTCAGTGCCCGGCACCTACGCCATGCAAGCCTATGATGCTGCGCTCTTGATCGATGCGGCCATCAAATCGGCTGGTGGCAAGCTTAGCGATAAGAATGCACTTCGTGCGGGTCTCAAAAAGGCTGACTTCCAATCGCTGCGCGGCAATTTCAAGATTGGCGTGAATGGTTATCCGATTCAGGATTTCTATCTCGTCCAGGTCGTGCAGCGCCCAGATGGCAAATTCGCCACTTCGCTGCGTGAAAAAGTGTTCAGCGATTACGTCGACGTCTACGCAAAAGACTGCAAGCCGTCGAACTGATCCATCACAGGGCGAGGCTTTCCATCCGATTTCAGGAAAGCCTCGCTCGTCTTGTCGACGATCTACGCGCTACGCGCTTGCGAAACGGCATTTCATGTCCCTGACGCTTCTTTATGTCCAGACGCTGAACGGTCTTCAACTTGGCGTCTTGCTGTTTTTGATTGCGGCAGGTTTGACGCTTGTTTTCGGCGTTATGGACTTTGTTAATCTCGCCCATGGCGTCCAATATATGATTGGCGCCTATCTCGCGGCGATGTTCACCGCATTGACAGGAAACTTCTTTTTTGGCCTCGCGTTGGCTCTGCCGTGCGCATTATTGTTCGGACTTTTGCTTGAATTTTTTATCTTCAGGCACCTCTATGCACGCGATCATCTTGATCAGGTGCTAGCTACGTTCGGAATTATCCTCACGCTCAATCAGGCCGTAAAAGTCATTTGGGGCGCTGCCCCTTTGTCCGTTCCGATTCCGGAGATTTTCTCCGGCTCAGTCGTGTTGATGCCGGGCTTGCTCTATCCGGTCTGGCGTTTGGTGATCATCGCATCGGGACTTGCCATTGCGCTTCTGCTGGGCTTACTCGTCACGAAAACGCGGATCGGGATGCTGGTTCGTGCCGGCGCGACCAACGCGCCGATGGTGTCGGCGCTCGGCGTCGATATCGGACGCCTCTTCATGATTGTGTTCGGCTTCGGCGCAATGCTCGCCGGTTTTGCGGGTGCCATGGTTGCACCCATTCTCTCGGTCGAGCCGGGAATGGGCGATAATCTCCTAATCCTTACATTCGTTGTCATCGTGATCGGCGGCATCGGTTCGATCCGTGGCGCCTTTATAGCAGCACTCTTGGTAGGTCTTGTCGATACGCTCGGGCGATCCTTCGGCCCATCCATCCTGCGCGCTTTTCTCGACCCTGCTGCCGCGTCTCAAACAGGGCGCGCGCTGGCACCGATGCTGATCTACATTCTGATGGCCGCTGTCCTGTTCTTCAGGCCCGCCGGTTTGTTCCCGGCAAAGAAATGATCATGCGGCGCGAAATCCTGCCTCTATCAATCTTCGGTGCGCTGGCGGTTTTGCCTTTGCTTGGAAGCTTTGGCTCTGATGCCTTCATTCTCTCGATCGTTGCACGTGTGATGATCTTCGCGATCGCAGCGCTCTCGCTCGATCTCATTCTTGGATATGGCGCCTTGGTCTCTTTTGGTCATGCCGCTTTTCTTGGCATCGGCGCCTATGCGGTGGGGATTTTGTCGGCGCATGGCATTCGCGAAGCAGCCATTCAGATTCCGGTTGCGCTTTTTGTTTCAGCGCTGTTCGCGCTCGTGACGGGTGCGATCTCGCTGCGCACCAAAGGCATCTATTTTATTATGATCACGCTAGCCTTCGGCCAGATGGCGTATTTCTTCGGTGTATCGCTCGCAGCCTATGGTGGCGATGACGGGATGACTTTACCAGGCCGTTCGCTTTTCTTCGGTTACGATATTGCTGCAAGCGAGCGCGCCTTCTACTTTCTTGTCTTCGCGTTTCTTGTGGTGGTTTATGCCGCGTGCCGAACCCTTGTGATCTCGCGTTTTGGCCGTGTCATCCGCGGTGCGCGTGAAAATGCGCAGCGCATGGAGGCCATCGGGTTTTCGCTCTTTTCTTACCAATTGACGATTTATGTTATTGCCGGGACGTTGTGCGGATTGGCCGGTTTTCTTCTCGCCAACCAGACGGAATTCGTCTCACCCGCCTACATGACATGGCAGCGCTCAGGCGAATTGATCGTTATGGTTCTGCTTGGGGGGCTTGGCTCACTCAATGGGGCCATTCTCGGTGCGGCTGCTTTTCTTCTCCTTGAAGAGGGGCTTTCTCATCTCACTGAATATTGGAAGCTCTATTTCGGGCCGTTTTTGGTGCTCGTGGTGCTTTTCGCACGCGGCGGATTGATGGGTGGATTCAAGCGCCTGACAGGCACGGGTGACGGACGATGACGGCGCCGATGCTTGAGCTTAGAGGTATCCGCAAGAATTTTGGTGCGCTGCTTGTCACGGACGATGTATCCCTGACGATACCGCGTAATGAATTGCATGCCATGATTGGCCCGAATGGCGCTGGAAAAACTACGCTCATTCATCAGATTTCGGGTCTTTTATCGTCCAATTCAGGCCAGATATTTCTGAATGGCGAAGACATTACCGCGCTCGATCTACCGCAGCGCGCGCGCAAAGGCATTGTCCGCTCGTTTCAGATTACATCGATCTTGCCGCATTTCTCGACACTTGAAAATGTTGCGCTTGCCGTCCAGGCGCGCTCGGGTTCAAGCTTTCGCTTCTTCGGCCGCGCAGATCATGAGGCCGCACTGAATGAAGCTGCGCTTACCGCACTGGCCGAGGTTGGTCTGCCAGATCGCGCCAATCTGCGGGCGGGGCTTCTCAGCCATGGCGAGAAGCGCCAGCTCGAACTCGCCATTGCGCTTGCCGCACAACCTTCCGTGCTTCTGCTCGACGAGCCGCTTGCGGGGACCGGGCCGGAGGAGAGTGCGATCCTGATCGAGCTGCTGCGCCGCCTTAAAGGCCGGCTTACAATCGTTCTCATTGAACACGATATGGAAGCTGTATTCTCGCTCGCAGACCGTATCTCGGTTCTTGTTTATGGCAAGATCATTGCGACGGGAACGCCGCAGGCAATCCGCGACAATCCCGATGTACGCACGGCCTATTTGGGCGAGGAGACCGTGTGATGCTCAAGGTCGAGGGGTTGGAAGCGGCCTATGGCGACAGTCAAGTTCTGTTCGGCATCAGCTTCGCGATTGCGGCGGGAGAAGTTGTGACCTTGCTTGGCCGCAATGGTATGGGCAAGACGACGACAGTCAATTCCATCATGGGGCTTGTGCGCCCGCGCGCGGGTCATGTCATTATCGAAGGCCGTGACGTGGCAGGCGAACCGCCCCACCGAATCGCGAAGTGCGGGCTTGGCCTTGTTCCGGAAGGTCGTCAGATATTCCCAACACTTTCGGTTGAGGAAAATCTGGTTGCAACTGCCGCTAACCGCTTCGGCCCGCCGCGCTGGACGCTTGAGCGAATCTACGGATTGTTTCCGCGCCTGCAGGAGCGTTCGCGCAATATGGGCAATCAACTCTCCGGCGGCGAACAGCAAATGCTTGCCATTGGCCGCGCGCTGATGACCAATCCGAAGCTTGTCATTCTTGATGAAGCCACCGAAGGTCTTGCTCCACTGATCCGGCAGGAAATCTGGATCTGCCTTAAGGCGCTCAAGCAAGAGGGCGAGGCAATCCTCATCATCGACAAGAATGTTGATGCATTGGCGGCTTTCGCCGACCGGCATATCATTCTCGAAAAAGGACGGGTGGTTTGGTCGGGTAATTCAGCTGCGCTGGTTGCCGACCCAGTTCTGAAAGATCGCTATCTGCACGTTTAAACCCCGCATAGCGGGATGATGAAGGAGGACGCTATGAAACTCACGCCCGGAATTACCCGCGCTGGCGAGGGCCTGGACGGTATCAAGTGGAATATTCTTGGTCAGATTTATGTCCCCAAGCAGGTCTGCGAATCGTCTTTCTCATGGCATGCGACGTTTCCGCCAGGGACTTTCGTGCCGCCTCACATCCATCCCACACAAGACGAATTCATCTACATGCTTGAAGGCCGTTTCGAGCTTCTCCTTGATGGGCGGGAAATCCACGCAGGCCCCGGCGATCTCATCCGCCTGCCCATGGGTATCCCGCATGGCATTTTCAACAAGACGCCGGACACAGTGAAGTGCTTCTTCTGGGTATCGCCGACGCGCAAGCTGTTCGATCTGTTTTGGGGTATCCATTCCATGAAGGATCAGAACCCGGCAGAAGTGGTGGCATTATCGGCGCGGCACGAAGTCGATTTCCTGCCGCCGCCCGAAGCATGAAATGCGTGCCATCCTGACATGAAAAGAGCCTCCGCAAGGAGGCTCTTTTGTTTTGGCGATGCGAAGCGATCGTCAGCTGGCTTTCTTGTTGACCTGCTGTAGCGCATAGCCGGCCTTGCCGGCATAACCGCGTACGATCGCGCGACGCTCATCATGGGAGAGCACACGCTCGACATCCGAAAAACCGGCTGGGGCTAATTTTTCAACTTCATCAATGACCCTCTCGGGCCCGCCTTTACGGTTAAGCGCTACAATTTCTGCCGTTTTCGGCAGGCGGTCTTCTTCATATTCGAGAAGCGCCTGATAGGGATGCTCCGCCTTGGCGATGCAATCCGCAAGTTTGCGCGCATCGAGAATGGCTTGGCCCGCCCCGTTCGATCCTACCGGATACATGGGGTGGGCTGCATCGCCGAGCAGCGTCACGCGGCCGAATGTCCATTTTGGCAGGGGGTCGCGGTCGCACATCGGATATTCATAAAAGGCATCCGTCGCGCGGATTAGCTTTACAAGGTCAAAGCCGGGCACTTCAAAACGGCGTGCGAAAGGCAGCACCTCATCGAGACGACCTTTGCGCGACCAGCTTTCCTTGCCCGGCGGATGCGGTGTGTCGGAGACGCGGACATTCACCACCCAGTTCGTCAGGCGCGTCTGCGCCGATTTTCCAGGCGCAATTGGATAGAGCACGAATTTCGCGCCCATGCCGCCAGCGATGATCATCGAATGCCCGTCGAGGAACACCGGGAAATCCGCAACGCCACGCCACATCTGAATGCCATTCCAACTGGGCTGGCCCTGATGCGGATAATAATGGCTGCGAATCGCCGAATGAATGCCGTCTGCACCGATTAGCATTTCGCCGCGTACAGTTTCGCTGTACGAGCCTTCGATGCTGTCGACGAAATGAGCGGTGACGCCGCCTTCATCCTGAATGAAGCCACCGAGTTTTCGGCCTGTGACAACGGAGCCGGGACCAAGCCGTTCGATGACGGTGTCGTAAAGCGCTTTCTGCAGGCGGCCGCGATGGATCGAATATTGCGGCACTTCAAAACCTGCCGCGATGCCGCGCGGCTCGCGCCAGACGATTTGGCCAAGCCGGTTCATGTAAATCAATTCATGCGTCCGGATGCCCACCTTGTCGAGGACCGGGACAAGGTCGAGCTCGGCAAGCTCACGAATGGCATGTGGCAAGACATTGATGCCTGCGCCGATCGGTTCAACCCGGCTTGCCTGTTCGTATATGACGGAGCCGATGCCGCGTTGATGGAGAAGCAGTGCAAGGGTTAATCCTCCCACGCCTGCACCCGCAATGATCACACGCGGTGAACGGGTGGGAGCGCTTTGTGTTTGGGTTGGCAGCACCATGATGGCCCCTTTCGAGGGGCGGCTTGTTTTTGCTTTCGTACGGGGCGCTTTGGCACCTGCGTCCGATTTGGATTTGGTTGTTTTGGTCATGGCATCTCCTCAGCCGCCATAGGAAGACGGAAAAGCTGTCCTTGCAAGATGCTTTCCCATCGACCCATTCAGCCTTTCTACCAACTAGTCTGGAATGACAGCTGTCGTCTCGATCTCGACAAGGGCTCTCGGTTCCACGAGCGACACGACTTGGACAAGCGCCATGGCTGGAAAGTGCCGCCCAATGATATCGCGATAAGCGCTGCCGATACCGCGCAAATTGCTCCGATAGTTGTCCATATCCGTAACATACCAGGTCATCCGGACAATGTGTTCGGGCTTGGCGCCAGCGGCTTCGAGCACGGCGGCAGTGTTACGCAACGTCTGAGTGACTTGGGCGATAAAATCGTCGGAGAATTGGCCCTGCACATCCCAGCCTACGAGCCCGCCTGTGGCCAGCAACGTGCCGCGCGCCATCATGCCGTTTGAATAGCCTTTCGGTTGCGGCCAGCCTTCCGGCTCGACCGCAATCGGCCCCTGTTTCAATGCGTCGCGATTGACCGGTGCCATGCCTGTCTGCTCCTTCAATACGTCACGCTCGAATCATGCTCCGCCGCCATGCGGCGGAGTTCGAAGCGCTGCAATTTGCCCGTACGTGTTTTTGGTAGGGCTTCGACATAAGCGATCTCGCGCGGATATTTGTAGGGTGCGATATCGGCCTTGACGTGATCCTGCAAAGCCTTGGTCAAATTGGCATCGGGAACTACGCCGCTTCTCAAAACCACATAAGCTTTGACGATCATGCCGCGCTCGGGATCGGGTGCGCCGACTACACCGCATTCCGCAATGGCGGGATGTGTGAGGAGGCTCGCTTCTACTTCCGGTCCCGCAATATTGTATCCGGCAGACACGATCATGTCGTCCGAGCGCGCCTGATACCAGAAGAAGCCATCGGCATCGCGTACATAGGTGTCGCCGGATATGTTCCAACCATTCACGACATATTTTGTCTGCCGCTCATCGGCGAGATAGCGACAGCCTGTCGGGCCACGCATTGCGAGTTTGCCCGGCGTACCATCAGGCGCATCCTGGCCGCTCTCATCGATGATTTTCGCTTCATAGCCGGGGACAACCTGTCCTGTTGCGCCGGGTTTGTTGGAGCCAGCAGGGGACGCAATGAAAATATGCAACATCTCCGTTGCGCCAAGTCCATCGAGCAACGCGATCCCCGTCTTTTCCTGCCAAGCAAGTAAGGTGGCTTTCGGCAGCGTTTCACCAGCCGACACGCAGATACGAAGCTTCCCTTTACCTATACGCCCTACTTCATCAAGCATTGCGCGATAAGCGGTCGGTGCCGTGAAGCAAACCGTCGCGCCGTATTGATGAATGGCGGGCAAAAGGTCTACGGGACCTGCCTTCTCTATCAAAACAGCCGATGCGCCTATCCGAAACGGAAATAGGACAAGGCCACCAAGCCCGAATGTAAAAGCGAGCGGTGGCGAACCTATAAAGCGATCATCTGGTGTTGCACGCAGCGTACGCGCGCCAAACGTGTCGCAAATGGCAAGCAGATCGCGATGAAAATGCATCGTGCCTTTCGGCTCGCCCGTTGTGCCGGATGTGAAGGCGATCAGACAGACATCATCCTGCGCCGTATCGGCTGCTACGAATTGGGCATAATCGTCTTGTTGCATAAGGCCTTCGAGTTCGCCGCCACCGAAGGTGATAATCTTCTTAAGGCCCGGTGCGAGTGCGGCCGCCGCACTCATGTCTTCCATCATGCGATGATCGCAAACAGCGAGGCTAATCTTGGCCTTATTGAGCGGGTAAGCAATTTCCTTTGCCCGCAATAATGGCATTGTCGCCACAGCGATGCCGCCTGCCTTGATGATCGCAAAATAGATCGCTACCATCATGGGATTATTGGGCGAACGCAGCAGAACACGATGGCCGGGCTGCATGCCGAGATCATGCACGAGAACATTGGCAATGCGGTTCACCCGTTCTGCGAGTTCCGCATAAGTCCATGCAACGCCTTCACCGATGACAGCAATAGCCTTACCGCGGCCTTCTGCAAGATGATGGTCGATGAAATCATGAGCTACATTCATTCGCTCAGGATAGGAAAGACCAGCTTCGGCAATCCGTAGATCAGGCCATTGCGTGGATGGAGGCAAATGGTCTCGGCAGAAACTGTCGACATGACCGGATCGGATCATGGCACGCTCCATCTTACGCATAGGCTTTCAGACATTCGCGCGCGATGACAATCTTTTGTACGTCAGTCGCGCCTTCATAAATCCGTAGCGCACGGATCTCGCGATAAAGTTCCTCTACCTTGACACCCTTTGTGACTCCAAGTCCGCCATGCAGCTGAACTGCACGATCAATAATTCTTTGCGCGTTTTCGGTTGCCACCATTTTCGCCATGGCAGCTTCGCGTGTCACACGGGGCGCGCCTTGATCCTTCGTCCATGCCGCGCGGTAGACCAGTAGACTTGCGGCATCGAGTTCTGCCGCAGATTCCGCAATCGCTGCTTGCACAAGCTGAAGATCGCCGAGCACGCCACCAAACAATTGGCGCGATGCAGCACGTTGCAGTGTTTCGTGCTGGGCGCGGCGCGCAAAGCCGAGGGCAGCTGCTCCCACGGTCGAACGGAATATGTCGAGCGTCGCCATTGCAATCTTAAAACCTTCGCCTGCTGTACCAAGCCGTTGTGTTACTGGGATGCGACACTTCTCGAATTTCAGTGTTGCCAGCGGATGTGGCGCAATTACATCGATCCGTTCTTCAATCGTAAGGCCCGGCGTCTCCGCATCGACAACAAACGCCGATAGTCCGCGCGCGCCTGGGGCTTCGCCTGTGCGCACAAAGACGACGTAGTGATCAGCAATCCCACCATTCGAAATCCAAGTCTTCATACCATCGATCAGGATATGGTCAGCTCCATCGGATGTGGCAGCCGTTGCGATTGCGGCAACGTCGGAACCAGCCTCACGTTCAGACAGTGCAAACGCAGCAATCTTCTCGCCACGCGCAACGGGCGGCAAATATCTTTCTTTCAAACGTGTTGATCCAAAAAGCGAAATGGAGCCGGTGCCGAGGCCTTGCATAGCAAAGGTGAAATCGGCAAGTCCATCTTGTGCGGCGAGAATATCACGCGTGAGACAGAGTGTACGCACGTCAAGCTGGTCGGTCAGCCCGCCATAGGCGGCGGGGACCGCGGCGCGCAGAAAGCCTGCTCGGCCCAGCGCGCGGACGCGCGCACGACACGCGGCATCAACATCGTCATGCGGCAGGTCGCGGATCGTTTCAGCAAACACGCTGAGCTCTTTCGCGTAAGTGCGATGGCGCGGTTCAAAAAAAGGCCAATCAAGCGTGTCACCGAGAGGTATCATCATAATCAATTGCCTTCAAATATGGGAGTTTGCTTCGCTGCAAAGGCGCGGAAGGCGCGTCCAAAATCTTCCGTCTGCATGCAAAGAGCCTGTGCAACAGCCTCCGCCTCAATTGCAGTCTCGACACTCATCGCCCATTCCATCTGCAGCATGCGCTTCGTCATCGCATGCGCGAAAGTAGGACCATCGGCGATTTCCTTGGCAAGCGCCCAAGCTTCGCCAAGGGCAGTGTCAGAGGTTGCCAGGCGGTTGAAGAAGCCCGCACTATGAGCTTCTTCGCCGCGCATAATGCGACCAGTATAGAGCAATTCCGCCGCACGGCCCTGACCGATGATGCGCGGCAGAATCGCGCAAGCACCCATATCGCAGCCCGCCAAGCCGACACGATTGAACAGGAAGGCGATCTTTGCCCCCGATGTCCCGATGCGCAGGTCCGCCGCCATGGCGATGATGGCGCCGGCACCGGCGCAAATGCCGTCGATAGCCGCAACGACGGGTTGCGGGCATGCATACATCGCTTTAACAAGTTCACCCGTCATCTTAGTGAACTTCAAAAGTTCATGCGTCTTCATTGCGACGAGAGGGGCGATGATCTCGAACACATCGCCGCCAGAACAAAAATTTCCGCCTGCTCCGGTGACGACGATAGCTTTGACCTCTTCTTCCTTCTGTAGTGCTTGGAAAAAATCGGTGAGTTCTCGATAGCTTTCGAATGTGAGAGGATTTTTGCGGTCAGGCCGATTAAGCGTGACAGTCGCAACGCGATCTTTCACCTCAAGAAGAAAATGGCGGGGCTTGAAAGCGGAAACCGGTAGGACCGTTACATTCGCATTCATCATCGCCACTTTTCTCCCTCACGCGTCCGTTGCGTGGCTTTTCATGGCCTGCTGTATCGACGCTTTTGTTTTCTTCAATTGTATCATCAGGAGTACAACATCCTCATCGCTGAGACCTGCGAGGAGTTCTGCAATCCATTCTTCATGGCGGGCTGCCATGATACGGAACAATTTTCGGCCTGCGGCAGTCAGAGAGATAATCTGCACGCGCTTGTCATGCGGCGCAGGGCGCTTGTCGACGAGACCCTCCTCGACAAGACCGGTTACGACTGTCGTCACATTGCCGTTCGATACCATCAATCGTTGTGAGACTTCGCCGACCGTCATCCCGGTCGGTGATTTTTCGAGCTGCGCCATCAGATCAAAGCGAGGCAAGGTGATTTGAAATTCTTCGCGCAGCCGCTGGCGCACCTCACGCTCGATCAGCGTCGCACAGGTCAACATGCGCAGCCAGAGCCGCAATTCTCCCTTATGGTCGCCGGGACGCTCGTTTGCCTTCGTTTCGCGGTCGAATTCATTGAGAGGAAGCGAGGCCCGCATCAGAATTCCCCGCCATTTATGGCGATCGCCTGACCGGAAATCGACGCTGCCGCTGGGTTGCATAGCCAGAGTACGCTTTCCGCCACTTCTTCGGGCGCGATCAGCCGTTTCATCGGATTATCTTGCGCGAAAAGGCTTTTCGCGTCTTCGAGCGAGATGCCGCGCTTGCGGGCAATGGCTTCCGCACCGTTGCGAATGAGGTCCGTGTCCGTGTAGCCGGGGCAGATCGCATTGGCGGTGATCCCGGATGTCGCATATTCTAAAGCGAGCGAGCGCACGAGGCCGACAACAGCGTGTTTGGCAGCGCTATAGGCTGAGACCGCTGGGTAACCGCGCAAGCCAGCTGTCGATGCAATCGCGATGAGGCGCCCAAAGCCCCTGTCCCTCATGCCGGGCAGGGCAGCTTGAAAGCTTGTCACTACGCCCATGAAATTCACGTCTAGCATCCGCCGGAAGAGTGCATTGTCGCTGCGCTCGAAAAGAGCCGTCTCGGCCCAGCCGGCATTGGCGATGACGATGTCGAAGGGGGCTTTTGCCGCGAGCTCAGCGATGGCGTCATGGGTGGCTGCCTCGTCAGTAACGTCGGCACGCGCTGTTGCCCAAACATCACCCGCTGCAAGAGCCTCCGCTAGCGTGGCGGCATCGCGCCCGATGATCGAGACATGGGCACCAGCAGCGGTTAGGCGCGCGGCAATGGCGCGGCCGATTCCGCGTCCGCCCCCTGTCACCAATGCGTGTCTGCCGCGGATCGTCACGTCCATTGTATCTCCTTATTGGAAATATTATTCGTAATTCAAAAGAATTGTCTAGCGTGTTCGTAGCGGTCTCATCAAAGGCGTTGTTGGTAAAAAGAATAAATAAAAACAGTAATTTAGTTGCCTTATTCACCTCTGGTGCGACTTTTCATCCAACTGCTGTCGCACCCGCTTGCCGTGTTTCTATTTGAAGCTTAAAATGTTTTCTGAAGGAGAGTCCGGTCATGCGCATAGCTATCGTCGGCGGTGGTCCTGCGGGCCTTTATTTCGCTCTTTTGATGAAGCGGGACTGGCCCGAGACAGAGGTCACGGTCTTCGAGCGCAACCGGCAAGACGACACTTTTGGGTTCGGCGTCGTCTTCTCCGACCAGACGCTCGACATTTTCAAACGCGTGGATGAGCCGAGCTATCGCGCCATCGCGTCCGAATTCGCGTATTGGGATGATATCGAGATCCATTTCAAGGATACAGTTCACCGGATCGGCGGCAATGGCTTCTGCGGTTGCTCTCGGCATACGCTCCTGCGTCTCCTGCAGGAACGCGCGACGGCGCTCGGCGTCAATCTCGTTTTTAATCGTGAGATTGAGGATTTCGATGCCTTCGCCAAGCAATATGACCTCGTCATTGCTGCCGATGGTATCAACAGCCGTATCCGTGACGCGTGGAAGAATCACTTCCAGCCAGAGGTTGAAATTCGCCCCAACTATTTTGCGTGGATGGGTTCGACGCGGCCTTTCGATAGTTTCACCTTCTTCTTCAAGGAAACCGAGTTCGGCATTTTCATTGCCCATTGCTATCAATATGAAGCCGGCCGTTCGACTTGGGTGATGGAAACCGATCCAGATACGTTCAAGCGTTCTGGTCTTGGTGAAATGGACGAGGTTACCTCGGCGAAATTTCTCGAGAGTATCTTTAAGGAGGAGCTTGAAGGCCATCCGCTCATCACAAACCGTTCGGTTTGGCGCAATTTCCCTGTGATCCATTGCAAGCATTGGGTGAAGGACAATGTCGTCATCATGGGCGATGCAAAGGCGTCTGCCCATTTCTCCATCGGCTCGGGGACCAAGCTCGCGATGGAAGATGCCATCGCACTACATAATTCATTCTTAAACCAAGGCCTCGATGTTAGGCAGGCGCTCGCGCATTATGAATACACGCGCCGGACCGAAGTTGAAAAAACGCAGCATGCGGCCGAGGTCAGTCTCGTCTGGTTTGAAGAGGTCAAGCGCTTTTGGCCGTTTGCGCCGTTACGGTTCGTCTTCGGATTGATGACGCGCTCAAAAGCAATCACCTATGACAATTTGGCGCTGCGTGCACCTGAGCTTGTCGCAGCCATCGATCAACTTTGCGCGGATGAAGTAGGAGCGGAAGCCAAATATCGCAAAGACGGTACACCCGTGCCGCCGTTGTTCCAGCCTTTTGTTCTGCGTGGGTTGCGCCTTGAGAACCGTGCTGTTGTATCGCCCATGTGTCAGTACAGTGCGGAAAATGGCGTGCCGGGCGATTGGCATCTAATGCATTATGGTGCGCGTGCAACCGGCGGTGCAGGGCTGATCTATACCGAGATGACCTGCGTCTCTAAGGATGCGCGGATCACGCCGGGATGTGCGGGACTTTATAACGACGATCAGGAAGCGGCGTGGAAGCGCATTGTCGATTTTGTGCATGCCCATTCGGATGCGAAGATCGCGCTACAATTGGGCCATGCAGGCCGCAAAGGCTCAACGAGATTGATGTGGGAGGGGATGGATCGCCCGCTGCCGCAGGGCAATTGGCCCATTATCTCGGCCTCGCCCATTCCTTATTATCCGGACAGTCAAATTCCGCGTGAAATTAATCGCGCCGATATGGATCGGGTGAAAGCCGATTTCGTTGCAGCGGCCAAGCGCGGTCATCAAGCGGGCTTCGACATGCTCGAAATGCATGCGGCCCATGGTTATCTGCTCGCAAGCTTCCTGTCGCCGCTAACCAATCATCGTGCCGATGAGTTTGGCGGCAGTCTTGAAAACCGGTTGCGTTTTCCGCTCGAAGTCTTCGAGGCGTTGCGTGATGTTTGGCCGTCCGAAAAGCCGATGTCGGTCCGTATTTCTGCCACGGATTGGAAAGAGGGCGGCATCACCGATGCAGAATCCGTGGAGATCGGACGCGCATTTGCAGAGGCCGGATGCGATCTCATCGACGTATCGACGGGACAAACCGTGGCGGATGCGCGGCCGGTCTTTGGCCGCATGTTCCAAACGCCTTATGCCGATCGCATCCGCAACGAAGCGGGTGTTGCCACAATGGCGGTGGGCGCGATTACCAGTGCCGATCAGATGAACACGATCATTGCGGCTGGTCGTGCCGATCTCGTGGCCCTAGGCCGTCCACATCTTGCTGATCCTGCATTCACCTTGCGAGCGGCCGCTTGGTATCAGGCCAATGTCACGGTGCCGAAGCAATATCTCCCCGGCAAGGATCAGTTGATGCGCAATTCGGTGCGTGAGCGTGAAGATCTCATCGATCTCAAGATCAAAGCCAAGCCGACGCGCCATGCCAATTCATGGCCCAAGGCGGCGGAATAAGGTCGCGCCAGCGATGAGCTTTCTCGCGCACAGCTTGCAGGATAGCGTTGCGCTGATCGCCATCGGTGATCTCGGTGAAGCATTGGCGGCAGGGCTTGCTGCGCGGATCGCGTATGACCAAGCCGATCCCGCCGTTTTGGGCATCGTCATTGCTTTTTCGGGCGTGAGCGGTGCAGCTGACGATGCCACACAGGGTTCACGCTTCAAAGAATTGCCCGACCTTTTGCAGCAGATCGAAGCGTGTAGAAAACCTGTCATCACGGTGTGGCAGGGTGTGGCGCGCGATGAGGTTTGCGAATTCGGTCTCGCGTGCCATGCGCGGATTATGACTGGGGACGCTCGCATCGGTCTCACTTATGTGAAGCGTGGATTGGTTCCCGGTGCGGGCGGTACACAGCGCCTTCCCCGGTTGAGTGGTTTGCATGCTGCGTTCGATCTCTTGCTGTCGGGCCGCATAATAGAAGCCGATGAAGCGCTGCGCTGCGGTCTAGTCGACTTTGTTTCAGAGAAGGACGCCCTTGCTGAGGCGGTTGCGTTGGTGCGACGTCTGTCTGACACCGCTTTACGCCGTACAGGTTTATTGTCTATGCCCGCTTGCCAAGCGGTCGAGATCGAACATGTGACTGCGCCGTTTTTACGCCGATTGCGCGGTCAGGATGCGCCGCAGGAGATTGTGCGGTTGGTTTGTCTTGCCTCTACGCATGATTATGCGTTGGCTCTGGCTGAAGAGCATGCAACGGCAACAAATATTGCGCAGGGATCGCAAGCTGCAGCTTTTCGCCATGTGGCATGGGCCGAACGCGATCTTGCGCGGCGCGTGCAAGAAGAATCCAAATCGGCACGCGCGGTCCAGTCTGTCGGAATTGTCGGCGCGGGAACGATGGGAACAGGCATCGCAGTAGCTTTTCTCGATGTCGGTTATGACGTCACTTTGATTGAGGCAGACGATGCCGCCTTGGCGCGCGGCGTGCAGCGGATTGAGACAATCTATGATCGCCTTGTCGTGGGTGGGCGCATGCCAGATGCTGTGCGGTGCGAGCGGCTAGGGCGACTTCTGCCCCGCACCGAACTTACAGCGTTGCGATCGGCGGATCTCGTGCTCGAGGCGATCTTTGAGGACATGAATGCTAAGTCGGCGCTCCTCGCCAAGCTCGACGCCATTACTAAACCTTCCTGCGTCCTTGCAACGAATACGTCTTACCTCAATATCGATCACATGGCAGATGGCTTGGCCGATCCGTCGCGATTGGTCGGGATGCATTTTTCTTCGCCAGCCCACATCATGAAAATGCTGGAAGTGGTGAAGGCAACACACACAGCATCGGATGTTGTGGCAACCGCGCTCGCGGTCGGCCGCCGCCTTGGCAAGATAGCAGTAGTGGCTGGCGTTTGCGATGGCTTCATTGGCAATCGCATCTTCTCGAAGTATCGCGCGCTGTGCGAGTTCATGCTTGAAGAAGGTGCACTGCCATTCGAAATCGATGACGCGCTTGAGACTTATGGTTTTGCAATGGGGCCGTTTGCAGCCTCCGATCTCGCAGGGCTCGATATTTCATGGGCACGCCGCAAATCGCTCGCGCTGACGCGCCATCCTGACGAACGCTATGTGCCAATCGCCGATCAGATTTGCGAAATGGGGCGCTTCGGACAGAAAACGGGTTCGGGCTGGTATCGCTATGACAAGGGCAAGCGTCTGCGCGATCCGGAGATCGACGCGCTGGTACGCGCGCACGCGGCCAAGGCTGGTTACCCGCAAAAGGCGTGGACAGCGGATGAGATTGTCGCGCGTATCCTCGCGGTGATGGCGAATGAAGGCTTACAGATTCTAGACGATGGCATTGCAGCGCAGGCCAGCGATATCGATCTCGTCCTCCTCAATGGCTATGGCTTTCCTGCCTACCGCGGTGGCCCGATGTTCGCGGCGGATCAGATGGGTTGGGAGCGCGTGGTTCAACTGATGGAATCGATTGCTTCGCTGAGCGGGCCTTCATTTGCGGTGACGCCGCGTATACGGGCACTTGCAGCCGATCGCAGCCGCATCCATGCCGCGGTTTGATCCCGATTGAAGTTGAACGCCGCTCGCGATAAGCCCGATGGCAAGCCCGCCTCGCGCCTTGCTTGGTTGGTTAGTAGAGAATGGAGTGCGCGATGGGGCGTTTCACCTATCCCCGTTATGATGACCGGTGCGGTTGGAACGCGCTCTTGCCAAAGCGCATGCCGCGTCCCTCGGCGCAGGGCGAACATCGCGTCAAATATGCGATTATTGGCGGCGGTTATACAGGGCTTGCAGCAGCGCGCCGTCTTCATACGCTCGACCCGAATGCTGAAATCGCAGTTCTTGAAGCAACAGAAATCGGCGAGGGGTCATCGGCCCGTAATTCCGGTTTCGCCAGTCAGCATGATCTGAAGCTCGATCTGTCAGGTGCGCAACTCGTTCATGCCGATACGCTCAATGCCTGTCTGCGTGAAGGGTTCGGCGCGCTGACGGATGCGATGGAGCAGGGCGGCTTCACATGTGAGATGCAGCATACAGGGCGCATCACTGCGGCCGCGACGCCGCTTGGCGTCGAAAAAGTTGAGGGCATTGTGTCGCGCGCCAAGACGCTTGGCGTGGTGCATCGTTTCCTTGATCGCGCCGCCATCCGGAAGGCGACCGGAATGGATTATTATCAATGTGGTATCGCCATCGATGAAGGCCATTTGCTGCAACCGGCGGCTTTGATCCGCGGCCTTGCCGATACGTTGCCAAAAGCCATTGCGCTTTATGAAAATTCGCCTGTCGTGCGCTTCGAAGCTGGACCGCCTTCTATCGTCGCGACGGCTCAGGCGCGTTTTCTGGCTGATCATGTGATTTTTGCAACCAATGCGGCGATCAAGAATTTCGGTTACTGGCGCGACCGTTTGGTGACGATCTTCACTTTCGCCGGATTGACGGAGGCGCTGGATTCGCAGGATGCCGCACATCTGGGCGATCCTGCTTGGGGCGTTCTGCCCTCGCACCGACTTGGTACGACCTTGCGTCGCGCTGGAAAGAATAGGCTCTTGGTACGCTCGCTCTACGCCTATGAGAAGCCGCTTGATCTACAGCATGTGCACAACGCTCTGACGTCGTGTTTTCATCGCCGCTATCCGATGTTGAAACATCGCAGGCTCGAACATGTCTGGAGTGGTACGACAGCCTTAACGATGAATGGTGCGCCGCGCTGGGGCAAAGTGGTCGAGGGCGTCTATGGTGCAGCCGGCTGCAATGGTTCAGGCATCGTCAAGGGCACTTTGCTGGGGCAGCGCCTTGCCAATCTCATCGTGACAGGTCAACCACAGACCGATGTCGAGAACGTTTATGGACAGGCAAATTGGGTCGCGCCCGAACCGTTCCGAAGCATTGGTTTCCATGCCATTTCTGCGGTGGAACGGCGCAAGGCTGGACTCGAAATGTAATCGTCATTCGACGATCAGATTGCAAAACGCAAAACGCTCGCCATCGAACAGTCCCTTATCGCTCAGCTTCAAACGCGGGATGACGAGCAGCGCCATGAACGATAACGCCATCATCGGCGAGCGTAATTGCGAGCCGAGTGCGTGCGCCTTTTTATTGAGCGATGAAAAATCGCGCGCCACATCGTCGCCATTTCGGTCACTCATCAATCCGGCAACTGGTAGCGGCAGCACATCCATATGATTGCCATCCGTAGCTGCAAGGCCGCCGCGTGTTTCGATGACGGCATTGATCGCCTGCAACAACGAAAAGGAATCGCAACCGACGGCAACGATATTGTGCGAATCATGGGCGACGCTTGACGCGATGGCGCCGCTTTTCAATCCGAAGCCCCTCACCAAGGCCAAAGCGGGTGGTGCCTTCGTATAACGGTTGACGACTGCCATCAGCAGAATGTCGCGCTCCGGCATAGCGTGGATTTCGCCATCGATGACGGGGATGGTTTCGATCGCTTCGCTGGTGACCAGTTGCCCATCATGGGCAACGATGATGCGGCATTGCACGGATGAGGCATGGGCATTGGCCGCAATGCATAAAGATTCAGGCGATACGGGCGGCGCGTCGAACCGGTTGATGGGTTTTGCGGCGCGATAGGGCAAAAGGGTTTTGTTGCCGTCAAACAGTAAGACACCATCAATATAGGTTTTGAGCACGCGGAATGAGTGGAGATCGGCCAGGAGCGCGCCTGTCATCGGCTCGCCCACCTGCAATGTGCCGAGTGGCAGGTGATAATGTGCCCGCGGGGTGAGGCAGGCAGCGGTGAGAACATCGAACATGTCATAGCCAAGCGCACAGGCCCGTGCTGCCAGCCGGTTAATGTGACCTTCGACAAGATCGTCGGGATGGCAATCATCGGTGCAGAACATGATTTGACCCGGATGACGCGCGAGGAGCGGATGGAGTGCGTCGAAATTGCGCGCGGCTGAGCCTTCGCGAATGATAATCGTCATTCCAGCAGCGATCTTGTTTTCAGCTTCATCAAGGCTAAAGCATTCGTGATCGGTCGAGATGCCCGCCGCAGCGTAGCGTCGCGCTTCTTCGCCACGCAGGCCGGGGGCATGCCCGTCGACCGGAAGGTTGCGGTAATGGGCAGCAGCGATCTTTGCCATCAGATCGGGATCGCCAGCCAGAACGCCGGGGAAATTCATCACCTCAGAAAGATAGCCGATGCCCGGTTCGTCCAGCAGCGTCGCGACATCGGCGGGATTGAGGACGGCGCCAGCGGTTTCGAAGGGGGTTGCCGGAACGCAGCTTGGTGCGCCGAAAAGTATGTGAAGCGGTGTCTGCTGGGCTTCGCTCAGCATAAAGCGTACCCCATCAAGGCCCAGCACATTGGCGATCTCATGGGGATCGGAGATGGTCGCAACCGTCCCATGCCGAAGAGCAAGCCGAGCGAACTCTGCCGGCGGAAGTAGGCTGCTCTCGATATGAACATGTGCGTCGATGAAACCCGGCACGAGAAAGGGCCAGTCCGCGCGAGCGGGACCGCGCGGGCTTATCGATGTGATTCGCCCGTTCTGCCAGTCGATCTCACAGGCGGTGATCGTTCGGGTCGCGATGTCGACGAGATTGGCTTCCATCCGGCCCATGCATTGTCTCCTTTTCAAGGTGCCAGAGTGGGCTGCCAGAGCATGGGCTGTCAAAATGGCAGCTCATCGGACTTGATCTGAAGCAAGGCCGCGCGTCAGCATGGGGTGTAGAGCGAGAGCCATGCTGCAAGCGCGGTGGAGCAGAGCGTATGTTTCGATTGGGATTATGTATTGCCCTTGTCTTGCTGGCCGGGCGCGCGGCCGAGGCGGCGATCACGACCTATAGCTGCAAGACTTCGGGCGTCGCTTACAGGCTCATCCTCGACGATGATGCAGGCACACTCGTTTCCGTGATGCAGGGCAAGGAAACTATTTATGGCGTGCGTGGCATCAAGCGCGAAATGGGAACGCTGACCGTCAATGGATATGTGAGCGGGCGCGGAACCGATTTCGTGCTCACGCATCGGTTCTCGCCTTCGATCACTTACACTTACGGCAATGGCGGACAGCGGGTGGATTCGTGCACGGTGGAATAATGCTGGCTGTCAGAGCGCCGCGCGAAGCGAGGCGAACAGCGCAGTCAACCGATCCATCCACGAATTGGGTTGAGGTGCGTTTGCCGTTCCGGTCGCGGTCCTATCCCAATGGGCGAGGCGCTCAGGTCCGGCAGGATGGGTTCTCAGAAAGCGCGGCGTTGTATCGCCTTTTGAAAGCGCGCCCATCGCCAGCAACATGCCGCGTGCGTTTTTCGGATCATAGCCTGCGCGCCGCAGGATTTCGGATGCGAGCGCGTCGGCTTCGATCTCGTTCTCCACACTGAAGGCCAGCACACCCGCTTTGGCACCCACACCAGCCGCTGTTTGACGCGCCGTCTGGACTAGACCCCCCGGGAGCGGCAGGCCCAGCTCGACCGCGAGCCATTGCGCGCCCAGGACGATTAGAATGTCGGCGACAAAGGCACTGATCCCCGCATTGCGATTGGTTTCGGCGATGTGGTCAAGAATATGGTGGGCCTGCTCATGGGCCAACACCATCGCGATGTCGGTTTCATCGCGCGCCGCACTGAAAAGGCCGCCATGCATGACGATCTGGTCCTGACCGGACGCAAACGCGTTGAATACTGGATCGTGCCTATACTCGACCCGCCACCGGCATTGGCCGCCGCCCTTCTCGCGACACACGGCTGTGGCGGCCGCCCGGAGGCGTGCTTCGACCCGCTGGAGCGTCGTTTCAGCCAATTGGCGGTCTGGCAGACCGATTTTAGGAGCTGGTGTTGCCGCAATCTCCTGCGCCGCCGCCGCCACCTCCTGGCGCGCGATGGGAGCCTGCTCTTGTCCGCAGCCTGTGAGGAGAAGAAGGGCACACAGCCCCACGGCGATCGCTTGTCTCATGCGATGGGATGTGGGGCGCCGGTCCCTGTTCAGACAGGGCGTGCCGCCAGCCGGAGCCTTCGCGGGGGTGAGGCGTTTTGACGCCGCTGCTGCGGCAGCGTGACAGGCTGCCGGGTCTCAGGCTAGTTTTGCATGAGGACTGGGACACCAGCCGAAGGGGAGACGATCTATGAAGACCTTTTCAAAAGCTTTTCTCGCGGTGCTTGCCGTCGGGACCATCTTGGCGTCGGGCGTCCAGGCGCAGACCCTGAAATGGGCTCGCTCGGGCGACTCGCTCACGCTCGATCCGCATGGGCAGAATGAAGGGCCAACGACAACGCTCAACAACCACATTTATGAGGCGCTGACCGAACGCGATGCCGCAGGCAAGCTCGGCCCGGCGCTTGCCGTTTCATGGCGCGTTTTGCCCAACGATCCGTCGGTGTGGGAATTCAAGCTGCGTCCCGGCGTGAAGTTTCACGATGGCACGCCGCTCACCGCAGACGATGTGGTGTTTTCCTATCAGCGCGCGATGCAACCGACTTCGGACTTCAAGGGCTATCTGACGAGCGTGGCCGACGTCACTAAGGTTGATGACAACACGGTCCAGATCAAAACGAAGAGCCCCGATCCGCTCCTGATCAACGCTACAAACTCCATTCTGATCATGAGCAAGGCGTGGGCAGAAAAGAACAACACGACGAAGGCGCAGGACTTCAAGAACAAGGAAGAAAACTTCGCCGTTCGTAACGCGAATGGGACAGGTCCTTTCGTTCTCGTGTCGCGCGAACCTGACGTTAAGACGGTGATGAAGCGGAACGATGCCTATTGGGGCAAGGGCGAAGTGCCGCTCCAAGTCACTGAAATCATCTACACGCCAATCAAAGCCGATGCGACCCGCGTTGCCGCGCTTTTGTCGGGTGAGATCGATTTCGTGCAGGACGTGCCGGTGCAGGACATCGCTAAGCTGAAGGAAGATCAGAAGATCCGCTTGAATAGCGGCCCTGAGAACCGGACGATCTTCTTTGGCATGAATGTCGGTGCAGCCGATTTGAAATCGGACAATGTCGACGGCAAGAACCCGTTCGCCGACAAGCGCGTGCGTCAGGCCATGAACATGGCGGTCAACCGCGCAGCGATCCAGCGCGTTGTCATGCGCGGCGAATCCATCCCGACGGGTGTCATCATGCCGCCCTTCGTGAATGGTTGGACAAAAGAGCTTGATGCAGTTCCCGTTGGCGACGTCGCCGCAGCCAAGAAGCTGATGGCCGATGCAGGCTATCCGAACGGCTTCTCCGTGACGCTGCACTGCCCGAACGATCGCTACGTCAATGACGAAGCTATTTGTCAGGCGGTGGTCGGTATGTGGGCGCAGATCGGCATCAAGGTGAATCTGGTCAGCCAATCGAAGTCGATTCATTTCCCGCTGGTGCTGAAGCAGCCTGCTGAAACGGATCTCTATATGTATGGCTGGGGTGTGCCGACCTTCGACAGCAACTACATCTTCACTTTCCTCTACCACACGCGGGAAGGCAGCCTCGGTTCCTCGAATGGCACGGGCTATTCGAATAAGGAGCTCGACAAGAAGATCCAGTCTCTCAACATTGAGACTGACACAGCGAAGCGCAACGCGACGATCGCCGAAATCTGGAAAGTGCTGAAGGATGATATTGTTTACATCCCGATCCACAACCAGACGCTTGCATATGCGATGAAAAAGAACATCGACATTCCGGTCGACGTGTCCAACACGCCGAAGCTGAAAATGGTGAAGTTCGCAAACTGATCCTGACACAATGATGCGCCAGGGCCGCAAGGCCCTGGCCTCTTTTTTGGATTTCCCAATCAAATGTTTGCCTACGCGCTCCGCTCGCTGGTTCTGGGTCTTCTCGTGCTCGTGGCGGTGGCCTTCATCGCCTTTTCGATGTTCCGCTTCGTCGGCGACCCCGTCTCCAACATGGTCGGGCAAGAAGCGACCCTGCAGGATCGCGAGGAACTGGCCGAACGACTTGGCCTGAACGACCCATGGCCGTTGCAATTCGCACGCTTCATGGGCAATGCGGCACGCGGCGAATTTGGCGTTTCCTATCGGCAGGGGCGTAAAGTCTCCGACCTTATTCAGGAGCGTCTACCTGCGACCGTCGAGCTTGCGGTCTTGTCGGCGATCTTCTCGACCGTGTTTGGGGTGATGCTGGGAATCTATGCAGCCATCCATCGGACCGGTTTTGTTAGCAATACGATCATGACGCTCAGTCTTGTCGGCGTATCGTTGCCGACTTTCTTGATTGGCATTGGGCTCATTTATGTCTTCGCCGTCGAATTGCGCATGTTGCCGTCATTCGGGCGTGGCGATGTTATCAAAATCGGTTGGTGGAGTACGGGACTGCTGACCGAGTCGGGGCTGAAATCGCTGGTCATGCCGGTGCTGACACTTGGCTTCTTCCAACTTACCCTCATCATGCGTCTCGTACGCTCCGAAATGCTGGAAGCGATGCGGACCGATTATGTCCGCTTTGCGCGGGCGCGCGGAATCTCGGAGCGCTCGATCCAAATGCGCCATGCCTTGCGCAATACCCTCGTTCCCGTGGTGACGATTGCTGGGCTGCAACTCGGCTCAGTGATCGCTTTCGCCATCGTCACCGAGACCGTGTTCCAATGGCCGGGTCTCGGCTCGCTCTTCGTGAATGCGGTGCAATTTGCCGATGTGCCGGTAATGGCCGCCTATCTGATGTTCGTCGCTTCCGTCTTCGTGATTGTCAGCCTTGTCGTCGATCTGTTGTATTTCGTGATCGATCCGCGTCTGCGCAGCCAGTCGCGCTTGGGTAAGGCGCATTGATATGAACACAATGCCCCCTTCACCGCAGACTGAACCGCAAGAGAGCCGCTGGCATCGTTTCTACGACAGCGACCTTGTTTACGCGTTCCGCCATTCTCCGGTCGCCATCATGTCTGCGCTCTTGTCGATCCTGATGATCGGTGGCGCGTTGGTCGGTCCTTACTTCGTGCCGCAGGATCCGTTCGATCCAGCCGCGCTCAATTTGATGGATGGCATGACGAAACCGGGCGTGCCGAACGAGTTCACCAATAATGTGTTCTTGTTCGGTACCGATCCGCAGGGGCGCGACATGCTATCGGCTGTCGTCTATGGCACGCGCGTCTCGCTCCTCGTCGGAGCGGCTTCCGTCGTGTTTTCGATGGTCTTCGGCGTGTTGCTTGGGCTCGTTGCAGGCTATTATGGCGGCAAAGTCGAATCCATCGTGATGCGTGTCGCTGATGTGCAGCTATCGTTTCCCGCCATTCTGATCGCGCTTCTTGTCTTCGGTGTTGCACGCGGTGTCATCCCGCCGGCCCAGCAGGAAAGTGCCACACTGTTTTTGCTCATCATCGCGATCGGTCTTTCAAACTGGGCGCAATATGCGCGCACGGTGCGCGGTTCGACATTGATCGAAAAGGATCGCGAGTATGTGCAGGCGGCGCGCGTCAGCGGGCGCTCAGGTTTTGCCATCATGGCGCTGCACATCCTGCCCAATGTCATGGGGCCGATTACGGTGATCGCGACTATTAATTTGGCGCTCGCTATCATCGAGGAGGCGACGCTGTCCTTCCTCGGCGTTGGAATGCCGCCGACCCAACCTTCTCTCGGAACCTTGATCCGCATCGGCCAGCAATTTCTGTTTTCTGGTGAATGGTGGATTTTGCTATTTCCGGCGCTCACGCTGATCGTTCTCGCGCTCGCCATCAATCTTCTGGGTGATTGGCTGCGCGATGCGCTCAATCCCAAATTGCGCTGATCCCAAAGCTCAGCGCGTCCGAATTGCCGTATTGTGCGGCTGTCGATGATTTTGGTTGAAAGGGTCTCCCATGAGTATGCAAGGCAATCTCCGGATTAATAGCGCCAGGCTCTGGGATAGCCTGATGGAGATGGCCAAGATCGGGGCAACCCCGGGCGGTGGCAGTAATCGCCAGACGTTGACCGATGTTGATCGTGAAGGGCGCATGCTGTTCAGACGTTGGTGCGAAGATGCGGGGCTCACCGTCGGCGTGGACGATATGGGCACGATGTTTGCGCGCCGCCCCGGCCGCAACAATGATCTCGCGCCGGTCGCCACGGGAAGCCATCTCGATACACAGCCGACGGGCGGGAAATTCGATGGCGTGCTTGGCGTTCTCGCAGGGCTTGAAGTCGTACGCACACTTAACGAACTCGGTATCGTCACGGAGCGTCCGATCGAGGTGATCAATTGGACGAATGAGGAAGGCTGCCGTTTCGGCCCAGCCATGCTTGCTTCAGGCGTTTTTGCCGGGACCCATCCGCGTAACTGGGCGCTCGCCCGCAAGGACGCGCAGGGCATCAGCTTCGGCGAGGCGCTCACCGGTGGGGGTTTCATTGGCGACGAGATAACCGGTTCGCGCAAACTGCACGCCTATGTCGAATTACACATCGAACAGGGGCCTATCCTCGAGATGGAAGGCTGTGAAATTGGTGTTGTCACAACGGGTCAAGGCTTTCGTTGGTTCGATGTCGAGATCAAGGGGCGCGATAGCCATACAGGCGCCACGCCAATGGCGCGGCGTTTCGATGCGCTGCTGGGTGCTTCGCTCATCGTTGAGCGCGTTCATCAGATCGCGCTGGCGCATCCCAATTCGGTCGGTACTGTTGGTTTCATGGAAGTCTCGCCGAATTCACGCAATGTCATTCCCGGTCTCGTGAAATTTACTGTCGATTTCCGCCATGTGGATGGCGATGCGCTTGCGGCGATGGCTGAACTCTTCATCAAGGATTCGCAGGCCATTGCAGCGGCGCAAGGTTTGGAAATCGTGATTGACCCTGCTGGCGCGCAGCCGCCGGTTCATTTTAATGCGGAGATTTGTCAACTTATCCGCATGGCCTCCGATGAATCCGGCTACAAGCATCGCGACATTGCTTCAGGCGCAGGGCATGACGCCTTCCATATCTCGAAGGTGGCTCCCGCCGCCATGATCTTCTGCCCCTGTGTTGACGGTTTGTCGCATAATGAGGCTGAGACTATTTTTTCCGAATGGGCGAAAGCGGGTGCCGATGTACTCCTGCAAACGCTGGTGACGTTAGCGCGCACCTGATTTCAGGCGCGCTTCACCGGCTTGTCGAACCATTCCTTCGCCAGCATGACGTGAATGCCCTTGTTACCATTCACGAGCTGCGTGACGCGGACATCCGCGACGAGTGAAAGAAGCGCATAAGCTTCATCGCGATCGAGCGGTGTTCTTACGGTGACGAGATCGATCATCGATGTCAGCGCAATTTGTGCGGCGGCATCGAGCGAAGGATCGAACGCCATGGTGATTATGTGCGTGGGCGTCTCTGCCATCGGCCATGTTAAGGTCATATCGTTGCGTGCCGTGAGACGGAATGTACCGATGAGACCTGTCTCGATGGCGGTGATGCAGACTTCGCCATCGCCCTGCGCGCCATGGCCGTCGCCCACAGAGAAGTTTGCACCATCGACGAAAACGGGCAGATAAAGCGTTGTGCCTGCCACGAGCTCCTTGTTGTCGAGATTGCCGCCATTGCGGCGCGGCGGCAGCGTATTGATGCGGCCCCATTCGCGCGGTGGTGCCGTCACCAATACGCCGAAGAAAGGACGATCGAGCGGAATGGCGTGGCCCCATGGCATATGGGCAAGCTTTGCGACGCGATCGATGCGCGATGGAAAATTGCGGAAATCTTTTGCTTCGTCAGGCAGTGCGCCCGAGAGCGGGCGTACATAGGTGTAGCCAAAATCGTAATGCAGTTCGATATCGAGTATATCGATTTGCAGAACGTGCCCGGCTTTTGTACCACTCACCGATACCGGGCCTGTGCAGATATGCCCGGGCAAGGTCGGCTTGCCTATCTTTTGATGCACATCAATGAGGCCGGGCGGCGTTTCCTTTGCCCAAGAGGGAATAAATTCAGGGCCGCCTGACACTGTCGATAGCGTCACTATATCGCCGGATGCGATAACGAGGCGCGGCGGAATGGCGGCTTCAAGATAACCCCAGTGAACAGTGTCGCCATTGGCGTCGAGGCGGTGTTGCATCAGCGAGAATGTCCCTCAGTCGATGGGCGGGATGTAAGATGTTTGCGCAGAACGAGAGCTGCATTCCAGCCAACGCTCACAAGAAGTGCAAGGGCAAGTGCCCATGCGGATCCGAGCGGAATGGCGGTGACATGGAGCACGGTAATGGCAAAGGCGAAACCGGCCAGGCCAGGAAGGCAGTTGGCGAGTGTGGCTGCCGCAATTCTCCCGCCAAGGCGAGGATGCAGCATGGCGGCGAGGCTCGACAGCACGATGGGGAAGGGGGCAGCGATCCCGGCAGCCTTTGGCCCTGCGAGATTGCCCAGTGTGATGACGATCCCGACCAATGCGACGACACCAAAGGCGCGCATGGGAATATCCCATCTCTGGCGTTTCAGAATGCCAGCCTTTGGAACAGACATAAAGGCTTTGCATAGACGCGCGCTGATAAAATAGGCCAAACCGTTTGCAAGCAGCGCCGTTTCCAAGGTCCAAGGCACCAACGAAAAGCCTGCCATCAAGCCACACCAAAAAATCCAGCCAAGCCCCAGACTGCGCATGGTTCCCTGTGTCTGGGCGAGATGGGCGTAAACGACCACAAAGAGCATGGTAGCAGCATTGGCCGTAAGTGTGGTCAACGCCGCCGAGGCGATGAATGCGGGATCGTGATCGAGCGCAAGAAAGATGTAGGAAGGACCGGCGGAGATTGGCAGCGTTGCGAGCATGCCGCCGATGAAAGGACCCGTGCGTTCGACAATCAGGGAAGTGCCTACCACGACGAGCATGGTGAGGATCATTTTGAGTGCGAGCATTCCGAAATAGGCGAGATCGGGAGAAAACATCGCTGATGGCTTACACATAAAAAGCGGATGCCATCCGCTTTATTCTTAGGATCGCCATTGCATATACCCAAATCTTGCGCCGCTTTTGCGCGTTTCACCAATTTCCCATGCGGCCCCTGTCTGTCAAGCAAGTGGCGCGCATAGCTCGTGCGATTTCAGGAGGTTTGTTGCAGGGCTTGGCAAACAAGAGCGATCCTGCAAGATAGGAGAAGCTTCGATGAGTTGCGCCCCATGATGGTTTTGCCCTTCGTCCTCTTCAGCGGTGCCATTGCGGCTGGTTGGCGCCGTCAGTCTGGGATTTCGATCCTGCTTTGGCTTCTTGGCCTTGCGGCCATGCTGGCCATGTTCCGCTATCATGTGACGAGCTCGCTCGATCTCGCATTCTGACGGTATCTCATGTCCGGTCGCGTCCTTGTCTACTTGAACAGTCTCGGTCTCCTTGGCCTTTCAGCGGCTTTGGGGTATGCGCTGGCCGATCAAATCATCAATGACGATCTGCCCTGCCCCCTCTGTCTGCTGCAGCGTGTGGCCATGTTCGGCGTCGGCATTGGATTGGTGCTCAACATCGCGGTTGCACATCATCCGCGCCATTATGGCATGATGATCATCTCGGCCGTGCTTGGCATGTTCATCGCCATGCGGCAGATCTTGCTACACATCGTGCCGGGAACCGGTGCTTTCGGCGACCCGTTTCTTGGTCTTCATTTCTACACTTGGGCCTTCATCCTTTTCGTTGGCGTCATCGCTGGCGCCTCGCTGGTCCTTGTCCTCGTTTCGCGCTGGGATGGCGAGCGCCACTTGAGCATTCCATTCTTGGGGACGTTGGCGATCGGCACATTCTTCCTTCTGGCTGTTGCAAATGTTGTGGGCACGACGCTCGAATGCGGGGTCGGTGCGTGTCCCGATGATCCGACGAGCTATGAATTCCTCGACCGGCTGTTGGGCTTTCATAATCATAAGTAAACATTGATTTCCGGCGTGCCGGATTTACGCTTGCGAAATCAAGGGGGCTCTCATGGCGGCTAAAGCGAAGTTGAAAAGACGTGGATCGGTGCGCAGCGAAGATCCGTCGCTGGCGAAAGCGAAGCGGTTTCTCAAGCGTATTGCCCTCGTTGACGGACATAACGACCTTCCTTGGGTGATCTACTCCGATCCGCAGGCGCGTGGCGATGTGGGGGCCTACGATCTCAACCGCGTGCATCAGGACGGCGACACCGATATTCCACGCCTCAAGCAGAGTGGGCTTGCGGCGCAATTCTGGTCAGCTTTTGTACCGACTGAGATCGATCATCCCGGCCGCTCCGTGTTGGAAGTGATCGATGTGTGGCGCCGGATGAATGAGAAACATCCCGAAATCTTCATGCAGGCCACGAAATCAAGCGACATTCTGAAAGCCAAACGTGAAGGCAAGATCGCATCCTTTCTCACCGTAGAAGGGGGAGTCGGCCTTGAGAATTCGCTCGCACCGCTCCGGATTTGGTACGCTGCCGGCGCGCGTCTAATGGTCTTGTCGCATAATGAAACGCTCGATTGGGTCGACAGCGCCACCGATGAAAAGCGGCATGGTGGGCTCACAGAATTTGGTCGACACGTGGTGCGCGAATTGAATCGACTTGGCATGCTGGTCGATCTTGCCCATGTCACGGACGAGGTGATGCATCAGGTGCTTGACATTACGCAAGCGCCGATCGTCTTCTCGCATTCGAATGCAAGGGCATTGTGCAACCATCCGCGTAACGTACCGGACGACGTACTCAAGCGTGTGCCGCAAAATGGCGGTGTGGTGATGCTGACTTTTGTACCTGAATTCATCAATCAGGCAGCGCTCGATTGGGCGCGGCCGCTGAAGGATGAGTATATGAAAGGTCGCAAGGATATTGACCGCGCAGCTGCTTATGCAGAGCGGGCGCAGGAATTAGGGCCTCCGCCCAAAGTAACACTTGAGCAACTCTGCGACCATATTGAATATGTTACGCAAACCATCGGCATCAAGCATGTCGGCATTGGCTCGGACTTTTTCGGGGGTGATACGCCCGATGGCCTTGAGGACGTTTCACGCTTTCCACATCTGTTGGCAGAGCTGATCCGGCGGGGTTGGTCTGAGAATGCGCTTGCTGCAATCGCGAGTGGAAATTTTTTGCGCGTCTTCCGTGCGGTCGAGCGTGTAGGCCGCGCATTAAGGCAAGACGATACAGGTAGGCTTGTACGTCACGAAGATTTTGTGAAGGGTGCTACTCTTTTCGAGCCGCGCTGGCGAGGCTGAGCAACCACGCTTGTTCATCTTCGATCGCGGTGGGGGTGGAAGAACAAATTTGCCCCCGCGGCCTGAAAGCGCAATCAATTCAATTGTAGCAGATATTGTTTGATATACTCGTGGAGCCTGCTTGTTTCGGCTTCATCGAAACGAAGTCCAAGCTTACTGCGCCGCCACAAAATGTCTTCTGCACTGCGCGCCCATTCCTCACGGATGAGATAATCGACTTCAGCTTGGTGAAGGTCGGCACCGAAGCGGCGGCCGAGATCGTCCCTCTTCGTTGCATTACCCACGATGTTTGCAGCCCTCGTACCATAGGCCCGGATGTAGCGCGTAGCGGTGGGCGCTGGTAGAAAGGGCGCGCGTGTGCGCAAAAGATCGACCGCCTTTGCAAATCCGTCGATGGGAAAATCTCCGCCGGGGAGAGCGCTTGTTGCAGTCCAGCCCTTTTTTGCGTCCGAGATATGTAACTTATCAAGCGCGGCTTCCGCGAGGCGTCGATAGGTTGTTATCTTACCACCGAAGACAGAGAGCAAAGGCGCTTGCCCAATCGGCGCGTCGAGAATGAGCACATAATCGCGTGTTGCCTCCTGTGCTTTCGAGGCACCATCATCGTAAAGCGGTCGAACGCCAGAATAGGTCCAGACAATGTGATCGCGCGTGATGGCCGTCTTAAAATACTCGCTCGTGGCGCCGCAGAGATAATCAATCTCAGCATCCGAAATCCGCACATGGGTTGGATCGTCGTGATAGTCGATATCCGTTGTCCCGATGAGCGTGAAATCATGTTCGTAGGGAATAGCGAAGATGATGCGCCCGTCGGCATTTTGGAAAATATAGCAGCGGTCGTGGTCGTAGAGTTTCGGGACGACGATGTGGCTGCCTTTCACTTGGCGCACTTTTGCGGCGCTGTTCATGCGCAGCGTGTTGTTCAGCGTCTCAGCAACCCAAGGTCCTGCCGCGTTGATGAGTTGCCGCGCCTGAAAGGTCTGCATCGCGCCCGTGTGCGTGAGCGTCTCGATGCGCCATAGATCGGACTCGCGTTTAGCTCCTGTGACAGAAGTGCGCACGTGGATACTGGCACCATGTTCAGCTGCATCTTTCGCGTTAAGGATGACGAGGCGAGAGTCGTCAGCCCAACAATCTGAGTATTCAAAGCCGAAGCGATAGGCTTGTCGCAGTGGTTCGCCGGTCTTGGCCCGGGTGAGGTCGATTGTTTGTGTTGCGGGAAGAATTTTTCGTCCGCCGAGATGGTCGTAGAGAAAGAGACCGATACGCAAGAGCCAGGCTGGGCGTAGCCCTTGATGGTGCGGCAAAACGAACCTTAACGGCCAGATCACATGAGGCGCGATGCCAAGGAGGGTCTCCCGCTCAATCAGCGCCTCGCGGACCAGGCGGAACTCGTAATGCTCCAAATACCGTAGGCCGCCGTGGATGAGCTTGGTCGAAGCAGAGGACGTGCCTTGGGCAAGGTCTCCCCTTTCAAAAAGGATGGTCTTGAGACCGCGACCGGACGCGTCCCTGGCGATTCCACAACCGTTGATCCCGCCGCCTATGATGGCGACGTCATAGATATGGCAGTCCATGTGGGAAGACCCTCTATGGGTAGGCTCAGCAGCAGTATGTTGCGATTTAACGGAGAATAGGATCAAAAAAACGTCATAAAACGTGTTGACACGGAAAAAAGGTATCCCTATATACGCCCCACACCGACGGAACGCGCTGTTGCGCCTCCGCTGGTCGAATGCGCTCCCACACAACAAAGGTTGTGACAATCCGGCTCTTGTCGGATCGGAATTCGTTCGGCCCTAAGGGTGTGAGGCTTTTTGGAAGCTTCTGCTGTTTGACATTATTGGAAGGAAGAGAAGCGCGGACGGCGGTTTCTTTGCGGTTTCTATTGGGTTTATGCCTGATGGGAGCGAAAGAGATGATGCTGTTACGCGTTTTGGAAGCTCGCTTGGC
>Ga0214917_10000828_pt1 | contig 40191 bp, 40 predicted proteins | sample LL_1208_BB_MetaG_FD_177983 | JGI IMG/M metagenome (GOLD analysis project Ga0214917, IMG submission 177983) | Freshwater microbial communities from Lake Lanier, Atlanta, Georgia, United States - LL_1208_BB | ecosystem: Environmental > Aquatic > Freshwater > Lake | place: USA: Georgia | collected... | reverse complement strand
TTAGGCTCTTGTGTCTACCTAGGATGGCTAGCAGCATCATTTGGGGACCTGAACCGGTCCATTCAGCATTTAGGTTTCTTTCAATCCACCTGGAAAACAAGTGAGATAACCGCATGGTAACGGCAGCGCCTAGAGGGCCTCTTTTGCCCTTAGGAACTTTCTTCAAAGCTTCAAGCTCACCCTCGAAGACTCTCTTCATCTTCGCCGGTGGGCTGATTCTTCCGTCACGATCACGCATGCTTCTATTTTGCCTTAGACACCGAGGAAGTATCGCCGCTTAGCCAGTAAGACAAGGTAACCTGTTGTTTATGTTGATGTCAGACCGCGATATAAGAAGCCAAATCGAACAGGGCCGTATCGGCCTAGACCCATTAGAAATGGGTCTATTGCAGCCATCCAGCATGGATGTGAGATTAGATCGCTTCTTCAGATTGTTCGATAACCACAAGTATGCATTTATCGATCCAGCTGAATCGCAACCAGAGCTAACCAGACTTATTGAAGTGAAAGCTGATGAGCCTTTTATTCTGCACCCAGGTGAATTCGTTCTAGGTTCAACCTATGAGTTTGTAACACTGCCTGATGACATCGCAGCCAGACTGGAAGGTAAATCTTCACTTGGAAGACTAGGTCTACTTACTCACTCAACCGCAGGTTTCGTAGACCCAGGTTTCAAAGGTCACGTAACTCTAGAACTTTCCAACGTAGCAACGCTGCCAATTAAGCTTTGGCCTGGCATGAAGATCGGACAACTCTGTTTCTTCCAGTTATCAAGTGCCAGTGAAACACCATATGGTTCAGCTAAATACAACAGCAGATACCAAGGTCAGCGAGGCCCAACAGCTTCACGTTCATACCTAAACTTCTATAAAACCGATGTTGGTAATGAACCACTAGAGCAACAGGAATAGGTTTCTAAAGACTAGAGACAGCTCAGAATTTTAGCTCTCGCTGTTTCGAGTTCAGTTAGATTAACTTTTTTCCCTGCTATGCGATCGGCATCCAACTCAAGATTCAATTTGAGTGATTGCAATGCAATTTTGGTGGTGTGTAGTTTAGGGAGAATTCCGTTTAGGGTTTTAGCGATCGCCAAAATGGTCAAATGTTTTCTCTCGATGTGTGCAATCTCATGGGCTAAAACAGCATGCATTTGTTTGTCACTTAGAGAATCTTTCAAGCCAGTTGAGATGTAAATAGACACCCTGCCGTCCACTTTTTTACAGAACGCTAACGGAAGATTTGTTTCAAGTTGAATCACCGGAGTTCCACTTATCGTGTCTATTCGCTTGGAGACACTCATGAGAAGCGAATCCACTTTCTTTGAAGACGCTAACTGGGGTTCAATTCTTTGACTTAGAATTGCCGCCCAAATACCTAAACCACCTACTAATAGCCATGGCAGCAGACTAACTACAAGAACAGGTAAGACATTGTCAAAGGTGATAGATGTTTGACGGTATGAATTGTAGGCGAGAGCAATAGAAACTATGGATTGATAAACCACCAAGCCAGTCAAACCCATGATTCCAACTAGCAGGAGAACCCAAATAGTGATTAGCAAAAAGGGATTGCTGTTCACAATTTGTCTAAGCAAGATTGGAAAACCAAAAACTAGGAATCCCAAAATGGCGAGGCTAAAAAGCAATGCCTCTAAGTTTTGCAACATCTAGTTGTCTTTATCCAACTCGGATACTAGTATGCCGCGAAGTTTCTTAGGCAGAGCTCCTAGGAAGTTTGCAACAACAACTTCAGGGTTTTCAGCTTCTCCAACCAAGTTAAGTAGAGCTTCAACGGTAGCTTCATTTCTGCTTTTGGCTGATCGAAATACTAGTGATTTTCCATCAACTTTGTCACGAACGACGAGCCCTTTGTCTGCCAGTCTGCTTAGCACCGTAAGCAGAGTAGTCAAAGCTATTTCTTTAGAGCCACTAAACGCCTTTAAGATTTCTGCAGAAGAAAGGTTGCTGGCACCTGATTCCTCCAGGTCCCAAATAGCATCAAGGACCTGTGCTTCAAGTTCACCTTGTTTTCTACCCATAATTTTATTCTACATTGAGTAAAAGGAATCTCAATCTACCGAATAAAGCGCTGGCTAGGGTCAGCTTCAGTTTTTCACATCCGGTGTTGATTTCACTCTAAGCAGCAGGATCAGACCAACTAGAAGAATAATCATCAGACCCCAGATTCCCCAGATGGTTCCTTGCTTGACGTTGAGCAAAGTGTGAGCCAACCAAATTGCAAGAGTCCACATCGAACCACTCAAGAAACTAACTGCACGACCAGTGAATTGATAAAGACCGAAGGCCTCACCTTCTCTACCCTCTGGACTGTAGCGAGCAACATAGGTCCTAGCTGATGCCTGAGCTGGTCCAACGAATAGACAAAGTAGCAAACCAAATAGCCAGTAAGCAGAAGCACCATAGCTTGCAAAGAAGAAAACACCGCTACCTGCAAGGATCAGCCCGATAAGTGAGATAACAATTACTTTCTTACTGCCAATAATGTCGTCAACACGTCCACCAATAACTGCGCCTAATCCAGAAACAATGTTTGCTGCAATTCCAAATATGATGATGTCTTTAGTTTCAAAACAAAACGCCAAGGTTCCTAATACGGCACCGAAGGTAAAGACTCCGGCTAACCCATCACGGAAAATTGCGGAGGAGATTAGAAACTTAAAGGTTTCAGGTGCCTGCTCGCGTAGAGATTTCAGTTGATTGAATATTGATCGGTAAGACTGAAGAATTGAGTCTTTCTTGGCTCCAGGTTTTGCTGGAATTTCCGGAACGAAGAATAGAAGCGGTAGGGAGAAGATAAACATCCAAACACCTGACAACAGGAAGACTGTTCGAATTGGTAGTTGTTCCTCAGCTGGAATCCCAAACCAAGGCTGCTCTGTTTGGATGAATCCCTTTAGAGATAGAAGTAGTAGGACGATTCCACCTGCATAGCCAAGACCCCAAGCGTAGCCTGAAATTCTTCCAATTGATTTCTCAGTTGTTACCTGCTTCAACATCGCGTAGTAATTGATGAAAGCCGACTCTTGAACTACTGAACCAATACCGTAAATGATTAAGCCAGGTAAAACATATTCTGGATGTGGAGCTATAAAGAAAGCTGCAATCATCAGGGCAACAAGAATGTAATTGTTTACTAGAAGCCAGAATTTCCTTTTACCGTTTTCGTCGCTGCGTCGACCAAGGACGGGGGCGATTACTGCCAAGACCAATCCAGCGATGCTGGTCGTAATGCCCAGCTGTTTATCAAATGAAGATTGCAGATCAGGGTCATTACAAGTGGCCGCTACAGCGCCAGCTACGCTAGCAAGATAAATAGGGAAAATAAAGGTCTGCATGATGGTTGGGAAAGGCTGCTCTGCCCAGTCCCAAAGCATCCATGCCCAGGTCGCGTGCTTGGAGATCGGTTTAGTAGTTGTCATAGTGCCAAGTTTGGCGGGGATTAGTTGAATAAATAGGTATTTAAAGGGCAAGAATTGGCAACAATTAGCCCACAGCGAACTTGAGCCGATTTGTATCAAGTTTTTTCTTGAAAATCTTGACTTTAATGAGTGAATTCATAAACTTGAGTCATAAGGACTCAAGTTTGAGTTCTAGATTGCGGCCCAGTAAGGGCGAATCAAATATAAGGAGAATACATAAATGGCACGTGCAGTAGGAATTGACCTTGGAACCACCAACAGCGCTGTAAGCGTTCTGGAAGGTGGCGAACCAACCGTTATTGCTAACGCAGAGGGCTTTAGAACAACCCCATCTGTGGTGGCATTCACTAAAGATGGGCAGGTTCTAGTCGGTGAGACAGCAAAGAGACAAGCTGTTACCAACGTTGACAGAACAATCGCCTCCGTCAAGCGTCACATGGGTACTACCTGGACCTTTGATGTTGATGGCAAGAAATACACACCACAGGAGATCTCTTCTCGTATTTTGCAGAAGCTAAAGCGAGATGCAGAAACTTATCTGGGTGAACCAGTTACCGATGCGGTTATTACCGTTCCGGCATACTTCAATGACGCCGAGCGTCAAGCAACTAAAGAAGCAGGTGAGATTGCCGGGCTGAACGTTCTTCGTATTATCAACGAACCAACAGCAGCAGCTCTTGCTTACGGTTTGGACAAAGGTAAAGAAGACGAACTGATCTTGGTCTTTGACTTGGGTGGTGGAACCTTCGACGTTTCACTTCTTGAAGTTGGTAAAGACGATGGCTTCTCAACTATTCAAGTTAAAGCAACTTCCGGAGACAATCGTCTCGGTGGAGACGACTGGGACTCAAGAATTGTTGAGCACCTAACTAAGAAGTTCAAAGAGACAACCGGTGTTGATGTTTCTAAAGACAAGATTGCTTTGCAACGTCTGAAGGAAGCAGCCGAGCAGGCTAAGAAAGAACTATCACAGTCAATGACTGCAACAGTTCAGTTACCTTACCTTTCACTAACTGAGAATGGTCCAGCAAACTTGGACGAGACAATTACTCGCGCCCAGTTTGAGCAGATGACAAACGATCTGTTGGAGAAAACTCGCAAACCGTTCAACGATGTAATCAAAGAAGCTGGCATCAAGGTAGCTGACATTGATCACGTAGTTTTGGTTGGTGGTTCAACTCGTATGCCACAGGTTGCAGAACTAGTGAAGTCACTTACCGGTGGTAAAGAACCTAACAAGGGTGTGAACCCTGATGAGGTTGTTGCTGTTGGTGCATCACTGCAAGCTGGTGTTCTAAAGGGTGAGCGTAAAGACGTTCTATTGATTGACGTCACTCCACTATCTCTTGGTATTGAAACCAAGGGTGGAATCATGACTAAGTTGATTGAGCGCAACACTGCAATCCCAACTAAGCGTTCAGAAGTTTTCACAACTGCTGACGACAACCAACCTGCAGTATCAATCCAGGTATTCCAAGGTGAACGTGAGTTCACTCGTGACAACAAGTCACTAGGAAACTTTGAACTAACCGGTATTGCACCTGCACCTAGAGGCATCCCACAAATCGAAGTTACCTTCGACATCGACGCTAACGGTATCGTTCACGTGTCTGCTAAAGATAAGGGAACTAACAAAGAGCAGTCAATGACCATCACCGGTGGATCTTCACTATCTAAGGAAGACATCGAAAGAATGATCAAGGATGCGGAAGAGCACGCAGCTGAAGACAAGAAGCGTCGCGAAGAAGCTGACACTCGTAACCAGGGTGAGCAGATGGTCTATCAGATCGAGAAGTTGATCAAGGACAATGACCAGAAGCTTTCTGAAGAGGTGAAGGCTGAAGTTCAAGCAGATGTTGATGCAGTCAAGGCAGCTCTCGCTGGTGAGGACTTTGATGCGGTGAAGAGCGCTATCGAGAAGCTAACTGAATCACAGTCCAAGCTAGGTGAGGCTATCTATGCTGCTGCTTCTCAAGAGGCTGAGGCAGAGCCTGCATCTTCTGAAGATGTAGTTGACGCTGAGGTTGTCGAAGAAGAGGACAACAAGTAATGTCTGAAGAGTTCGAGTCGGCTCCGGAAGGGGCCGACTCTCCCTCAGATCCGCTAGACCAGGAGCTAGCTGACTTAGTCGAAGAGGTCGGACCAATCAGCAAAGAGGCAGAGCTGCTTGCTGATTTACAAAGACTTCAAGCTGAGTTTGTGAACTTCAAGAACAGAGTCGAGCGTGATCGTGATGTTGCTCGTAACGCTGCTATCGCAGAAGTTATTCGTGCTTTCCTGCCAGCCTTTGATGATTTAGCTCTAGCTGAATCACACGGTGACCTAGAAGGAACACCATTTGCTGCAGTATTGAGCAAACTAAGAGCCGGTGGCGACAAGTTTGGTTTAGTTGCATTTGGAGCTAAGGGTGAGAAGTTTGACCCTGAATTACATAATGCTTTAGTGCAAACTCCTAACAGTGAGGTGAGTGAGACTGTAATCGCTGATGTAATCTCTCAAGGTTACAAACTAGGTGATCGCATTATTCGTCCAGCTATGGTTGCAGTTTTCATTCCAGAAGAGAAGTGATCTAAATGGCAAGTCAAGATTGGTTAGAAAAAGATTTCTATAAAGTTCTTGGCGTAGCTAAAGATGTTCCAGAAGCTGAACTGAAAAAGGTTTATCGTAAGCTCGCCAGAAAGTATCACCCGGATTCAAATCCAGGTGATGCTAAAGCTGAAGCAAAGTTCAAAGAAATAAGCGAAGCATATTCAGTATTATCTGATGCAGAAACTCGCAAAGAATATGATGCATTTAGGGCAATGGGCGGTGGAGCAAGGTTTACTGCTCCCGGTGGTAACCCTGGTGCTTCTTCTGCTGGTTTCGAAGATGTCTTTGCCAATCTATTTGGTGGCAGAGGAGGCTTTGGTGGTTTCGGTGGACCGATGCCAGGTTCAGATCTGCAAGCAGCGATAACTATTCCATTTATTGATTCAATTCATGGCACCACCATGAAGTTGAACTATGAAGGTCTAGGTGTAATCAATGCAAAGATACCTGCTGGTGTTTTAGATGGTCAGAAGATAAAACTGCGCGGCAAAGGTTCACCTTCACCTAACGGTGGCCCTAATGGTGATTTGATTATTACCGTCACTGTGAAACCGCATCCAGTATTTTCTAGAGATGGTAATAACCTTCGGCTAACTGTTCCAATTACTTTTGCTGAAGCGGTTTTAGGTGCAACTATTACTGTCCCAACTCTTGGTGGCGATCCAGTAAAACTAAAAGTTGCTCCAAATACTCCTAACGGAAGAGTGCTAAGAGTTAAAGGTAAAGGCGTAGAAAGTTCCAAAGGAACTGGAGATCTTTTAGCTACCGTTGAAGTATTAGTGCCAAGTCATGTTTCTGATAAAGCCGCTAAAGCATTACAGGAATTCGATGAACTATTACCAAAAGAAGATCCAAGACAAGATCTACTAAATAGAGCTGGATTACTCTGATGAACAACATCGACCCGGATGTTCCTTTTCTGACCATCGCAGCAGCCTCTGATTTGGCCAGGATGCATCCGCAGACCCTCAGGCAGTATGACCGCATGGGTTTGGTGAAGCCTTCCAGGACTGTTGGTCAGTCCAGACGTTACACCCTGAGAAACGTGGCCCAACTGGCTGAGATAGCCAAGTTATCGGCTGAGGGGGTGTCCCTGGTTGCTATCAAGCGGATACTGGAGTTAGAGAACAAGGTGGTTGCTCTAAAAGCAGAGAACAAAGAATTACAAGAAATAGTTGATCGCCTAGTGGCTAGCCAACCGGGTTCTAGGGTCTTTGCAGTTGGCGACGCGGAAACAGTAATTTTGCCTTCCGGCAAGCGCCCTAGAAGGTCAACCGCTGTTGTGTTGTGGCGTCAGCGCTAATTCGAACAAAAACAAATCCCACTAAAGGCTGTTCGGTAAAATGAACAACTATGCCTAACAAAACAGAACGCAGCTACGGCCAGGGTGCCCAAGGCGAGCCAACCCAAGTTTCCGCAAGTAAGCCATCATTGCTAGCTAAGCTCCGCTATAGCTTTGACAATTCAATAGCTAAGAGCGGGATGTTCGTCACCTGGATGTTTATCTTCATGGTGATCTTCTCCATCCTCTTGGTACTAATCAAAGCAGTTCTGTTTGCAACACCTTTCATCACCAACCCAGGAACTCCGGTTGTTTTCAACTTCGAAACCTTCTGGGGTTCGTTTGCAACGCTTTTTGGTAAGGGCGGGGAAGAGACCTCGGCTGAAAGAATTCTTGGTTTCCTAACCTGGGTTTGCACCATTGCGCTTGGTGGTAGCGTTACCGGTTTTATCGTAGGCGCTATTTCAAGAACTTTTGAGAGACTACGTAAAGGTAAGAGTCCGATCATTGACAACGGACACACTCTTATCCTTGGTTGGTCTAACCGCATCTACCCAATCTTGAAAGAACTAGCTGTTGCTAATCAGAATGTTAGAAAAGCAAAAGTTGTTATCTTCTCAGAGCAAACCAGAGATTTCATGGAAGATGAAATTGAAGCAAGAGCAACTGAACTTGGAAAACTAAAAGTAATCACCAGAACCGGTGATGTCACTAACCCTGAAGATCTAAAGCGAACAAATATTGCTAATGCTAAATCAATCATTGTTTTAGATGCAGACAGTTCAGGTGATGCTAACGTAGTTAGCGCAGTGCTTGCCATCAAGGCAGTAAATCCGAATCCAAACATCAGAATTGTTGCTGAAATTGATGATGCAAATACTGGCGAAGCACTCACCACTGCAACTAACGGTCAAGTAATTACCGTTCGTTCAGATGAAATCATCGCTCGTGTGACAGCACAGGCTTCAAGAAGACCGGGACTGGCAGCAGTTGTATTAGACCTAATTGACTTCGATGGGGATGAAATCTATTTCGCGAATGTTCCAGCTCTAGCTGGTAAAACCTATGCAGATGCACTACTTGCCTTCAATGAAGCATCAGTTATTGGTTATGTTGATGAGAACGGAACAATATTTGTAAATCCGGCTATGAATACAGTCATCCCAAACAACGCAAAGATTATTGCTATTGCTGAAGATGACGACAAGGTTATCTATACCGGTGTTAGAGATGACATCGCTAGTAAACCAGTTACTACAGCAAACCGTGCTGCAGATCCTGCCGAGAGCCTGTTGATTATTGGCTGGTCCTCCATGGGTAGAACTGTTCTAAATGAACTAGCTGGTTTCTTGCCTAAGGGCTCAACCGTCCACATCGTAGCTCAGTCAAGATATGTTGACCCTGCTGAACTAGCTGACCTAAAGTTTGGCGACATCCAGGTCACCTATGCCAGCGTTACCGGTGACATTGATGACCTGATTGCTGCCGCTAAAGACAAGAAATACAACGAGGTAATAGTTCTCGGTTATCGCAACGCCATAAGTGAGTCAGAAGCTGATGCTCAGACCATGCTCACCATGTTGCAGATGAACCAGTTGTTTATGGCTGACGGCAATGGTGTTGAACCAACTCGTTTGGTAGCAGAAATTCTTGACTCAAGAAAGACTGAGTTAGCTAGAGTGGCAGCGGTTGATGACCTGGTAGTTAGCGACAGTCTGGCAGCATTGCTGATTGCCCAAATCAGCGAGAATCCAGCTCTTGCTCCAGTGTTCACGGATCTGTTTGATGCCGAAGGGGCAACTCTAAACGTTAGAGATATTGCTGACTACGCAGAACTTGGTAAGTCAGTTAGCTTCGGAGAACTTGTTGCCACTGGTCGAAACTACGGTGAATCAGTTATTGGTTACCGCGCTGCAAACAGCACCTCATCTGATGGTTCAACCGGTGTCATCTTGAACCCAGCCAAGACCAGTGAGTTTGTTCCTGTTGCTGGCGACAGTCTGGTTGTTATCGGGAACCTGTAATTGCTGAAAGAACTCAGGAGAGATCTAAAATCTCTTGCCACTGAAACCCGAGCAGAGAACTCCGCTCGCTATTTCAAAACTGGCAAAGGAGAATATGGTGAAGGCGATATCTTTCTAGGTGTCACAGTTCCTGACACAAGAAAAGTAGCTAACAAATACAAAGATCTAGAACACAAAGATCTAGATCTTTTGGCCAACTCAAAATTCCACGAGGAACGTTTATGCGCTCTGTTGATTTTGAATTACAAATACACAAACGCTGAAGTCAATGAAGAGCGCAAAGAAATATTTGATTATTGGTTATCACTGGTTGCGAATTACAAAGTAAACAACTGGGACCTAATTGACACCAGTGCTCCGGTTCTAGGAGAAATACTTTCTAGACACATTGGTTACAACGCTGCATTTATGCACGCATTAGCCAAGTCTGAGAACCTCTGGGAGAGAAGAGCAGCAATAATTCTAACTTTCCCACTAATTAGAATGAACAAATTTGGTCCAACTCTTGCTTTAGCTAGAGATTTGTTTGTTGATCACCACGACCTAATTCACAAGGCAACTGGTTGGATGCTGAGAGAAGTCGGCAACAGAGATGAAGAAACTCTCACTGAGTTCCTAAACAAATACAAACACCAGATGCCAAGAACAATGCTGCGTTATGCGATTGAGAAGTATGGCCCTAAGCAGAGAGCTAAGTTTTTAGAACGCTAGTCGTTGCAAGTGCAGAGTTGATCTTCTTCAACTCCAGCTAGGGCTTCCTGAACATGTTCACCACAGCCAGTCCAAGTAATCTTTTTACAAGTTTCACAAATTACTTGATTACACATTTCTATATCTCCAAATCAACTACCACTGGCACGTGATCGCTAGGTTGTTCACCTTTACGCTCGTCTCTTACTATCTCTGCTGATGTTATTGCTTCAGCAAAAGTTTCATTACCTAGAATGAAGTCGATTCGCATTCCTTCATTCTTAGGGAATCTCAGTTGTTGGTAATCCCAGTAGGTATAACCTTCAGGAACTAGTGGTCGAACTACATCTTGTAATCCAATTTGTTCAAAAGCTTCGAATGCTTGTCGTTCAGGTTCTGAAACGTGAGTTGCTCCGATGAAATCATCAATGTCCCAAACATCAGTATCTAAAGGAGCAATGTTGAAATCACCCATGAGAGCTAACGGTGTTGGATCTTCAATCCATTCACTGGTAACCGCAGCTAACCTATCTAGCCATTCCAGTTTGTATTGGTAGTGAGGATCTTCAAGAGTTCTGCCGTTAGGAACGTATAGAGACCACAATCTAACTCCATTGAAAGTAGCACCAATGGCTCTAGCTTCTTGAGCTAGTTCTGGACCAAAGCCAGGCATTCCAGCAAAACCAATTTCAACGTCTTCCGCTGGCATTCGGCTTGCAAAAGCAACACCGTTCCACTGGTTTAGCCCATGTAAGACAACCTCGTAGCCTGCATCATTGAACTGTTTCATTGGGAACTGGTCAGGTTTACATTTAATCTCTTGCATAGCTAAAACATCGATGTCTGCTCTTTGCAGCCAGTCAACTACCCGGCCGACACGGGTTCTAATTGAGTTCACGTTATGAGTTGCTATGCGCATTACTTAAACTTAAGACATGACCTTTGAATCCCCTGCCAAGCCCCGCCTAGTAGAACTAATTAAGGAATTGGCTGTTGTGCACGGCAGAGTCACTTTATCTAGCGGCATTGAAGCTGATTACTATGTTGACCTTAGAAGAGCCACTTTGCATCATGAAGCAGCGCCACTCATTGGTCAAGTAATGCTAGATCTATTAGATCAAAACGGAATTACAGAGTTTGATGCCATTGGTGGACTAACTATGGGTGCAGACCCAGTTGCAACTGCAGTAATGCATCAGGCTGCGAACAGAAACAGAAGCATTGATGCTTTTGTTGTTCGTAAGCAAGCTAAAGCTCATGGCATGGGAAGGCAAGTTGAAGGCCCAGATGTTAAAGGAAAGAAAGTAGTTGTTGTTGAAGACACTTCAACAACAGGTGGTTCACCACTAACGGCTGCTAAAGCTTTGGAAGAAGCAGGAGCAATCATTGTTGCTGTTGCAACTGTTGTTGATCGTGACACTGGTGCCCAAAAAGTAATCGAAGATGCAGGTTATAAATACCTAACTGCTATTACTTTGGATGATTTAGAACTTCGTTAGTGTTTGTATAAAGTTCCAACACCATTAAGTGTTGAATACCTAATCCAGTCAATCTTTAGTTGAGCTTGTTGAATACTTTCATCTAGATCTCCACCATCGAAGTTTCCCCCGGTAGCTAGATTCAATATCAGGTAGAACTCACCATTGAAAGCCCAGTCATTAGGCTTCACGGTGTTTTTCGTTTCTGATCCAACTAGATGTCCATCAACATAGAACTTCACAGAGTTCTGTAACCAGTCGAGACGATAGATGTGATAACCGGTGCTAAGTGGGTCATTACCTGAAAAGTAGTAGTGGCTTAGAGCGCTGCCACCTGAGTAACCAGGTCCATGAAGTGAAGAAACAGAGTGGTAAACATCTGCCCCTCTTGCTTCCATGATGTCGATCTCACCACAGGAAGGCCAACCATTACAGTTGCTTCTTGGCACACCTAACATCCAGAATGCTGGCCACATGCCAACGCCTTCAGGAATCTGCATTCTGGCAGACATGCTTCCATACTTGAAGCCCACTTTTCCTCTGGTGACCACTTTTGCACTCGAGTAAAGACAGTTCGCACAGTAATTAGTGATGTATTGGTCTCTAGGTTCGTCTGGGTTCAGTTTTTTGGCAGTAATGACCAAGCTTCCTTTACCATCAGTTGAGATGTTGGCCGCTTTGTTGGTGTAATACTCTTGCTCGTTATTTCCCCAACCAAAACCATTACCCAGGTCGTAGGTCCAGGTCTTTGGATCAACTTTGGTGCCAGCTTTTTCATTAAAGCTTTGCGACCAGAGGATTCGCTCCTTTTTAGTCACAGCATTGGCATTTGGGCTTAAAACTAGGGTGGCTAGGGCTAACACTGCACCAAAACCTATGAGTTTGCTTCTAAATCTCAACTGCTTTCCTTCCTTGGAAAGATTACTTTTTGGTAACAGTTGCCTGAAGAGTGGCCTCTCGAATTGCTAAGAAACCGCTTTCACGCTTGACTAGTATTTACTGTGAAACCGCTTTCGCAGTTTACTACAAACCTTATTTGCGAGGAAGTAGGCCTCCCCTTTGGCTGTCGCACAACAGCCACGAGGGGAGGCAACACCTCGACCAACAGGAGACAAAGATGTCACTTAAGTGGATTTCTACGAAAACCATCGGTTCAACCGTCGCAGTTTTACTAGCCATCGGAACTCTAGGAGTTGTTCAGCCAGCAAAAGCTGTTGTTGACTGCACCGGGGCAACTTCCGACACAGACACATGCACAGTGCTATCCATCAATACTTTTGGTGACGTAATCGAACCAGCTCTGGTTACTGATTATAGAAAACTTCACCCAGAAATTAAGTTGAGCATCAAGAAATCTGATCTAGATGCACTTAACGGAACAGGTTTGTATACCCAGTGTGCTGCTGGTGGTGCTGGTAACCCAGACATCGCAGCAGTTGAAATTTCTTACTCCGGTTTCTGGAGAGCCTATCCACAGTGTTTCGTAGATCTTCGAACAATGAGAACAACTGTTGGTAATAAGAGCGCAACCGATTTGAAGAAAGACTATCTTTCATGGCGTTGGGAGCACGGTGTTGGTTACAACGATGCCGTAATCGGTATCCCTACTGACGTCGGTGGTCTTGAAGTTGCATATCGTTGGGACCTTTTCAAAAAGTATGGTCTGCCATACAAGCGCGATGATGTTTCAAAGGCTTGGAACACCTGGTCTAAGTTCATCGACTTCGGCAAGAATTACATGTCAAAGCTAAGTGCATCTGATAAGAAAGCCAACATTGGTTTCATGGACAACGTTGGAACTATTTATCCAGCAGTTCTAAACCAGGGAACTGAAAAGTATTACCGTAACAACGGAACTGATCAGGGACAACTAATTTTCAAAACCAACAAGCAGGTTAAGACTGCTTTCGATACCACCATTGCGGCAAGCAAGGCTGGTATTGGAACTCGTATCGGTCAGTTCTCATCAGACTGGAACGTTGGAATGTCTAAGGGAACCTTCGCAGTAATGTTGTCACCAGCTTGGATGATGGATTACATCAAGGGTCAGGCCCCAGGTACCAAGGGTAAGTGGGACATCGCTGATATCCCTGGTGGTGGCGGTAACCAAGGTGGTAGCCAGCTAACCATTCCTAAGGGTGCAAAACACAAGCAAGAAGCTTGGGACTTTATCTCTTGGTATCTTGCTCCTGATCAGCAGTTGAAGGTTTTCCAACTTTATGGTTTATTCCCATCAACTCCTTCGCTATACACTGACCCAGACTTGGTTGGCTACAAGGATCCATTCTTCAACAATGCACCAGTCGGAAAGATTTATGTTGACGGTGTGAAGAAGCTGAAGCCAATCTTCGAGGGTAAGTTGCAGCGCTGTATTGACATGGCGATGGGTTCGGCTATTTCACTTGTTGCCAACGGCAAAGAGAAAGACTCCAACAAGGCATTCGCTAAAGGTATAGCAGACGCAGATAAGTGTAAGTAAGTATGTCTGAAAGTGCCTTGCCGAGGGGCAAATCAAAGCCACCAACACCTTGGAAACCGAGTAAAAAACTAGATAACCCAAATGCCGTTCCTTCGTTGAACGGTCGTTGGGGTTATCTATTTACCGCTCCGTTTTTCATCATGTTCTTGATTTTTGGTTTAGCGCCTATTGTTTTCTCGGTGGTTCTTGCTTTCTTTGATGTCGATGTTCTTTCAGGTATTTATAACCCAGTTGGGTTAGCTAACTTCACGGAGCTGTTCGCTGATTCCAGATTTTGGAATGCGCTTGTAAATACTTTTGACATTTGGTTGATTTCAACAATTCCGATGATCATCATGAGCATTGGTTTAGCTGCTATTTTGCATAATCCATTCCTGAAAGGTTCCACTTTCTGGAGAACTATCCTGTTGGTGCCAAACATCACCTCAGTGTTGGCTATCGCCATTGTCTTTGGCCAATTGTTCGGTAGAGATTTTGGAATGATAAATATCATCATTGGTGCTCTGGGTTTTGAGCATGTTGACTTCATCCAAGGAACGACTTCATCACACATCGCAATTGCCTCCATGATTATTTGGCGTTGGACCGGCTATAACGCGCTGATCTTCTTGGCAGCCATGCTGGCTATTCCTAGTGAGCTATATGAATCAGCATCGCTTGATGGTGCAGGTAAGTGGAAGCAGTTTATTTACGTGACACTACCTGGACTTAGAAACACCATTACCTTCGTATTGATTGTTGGAACCATTGGTGGTTTGCAAGTTTTTGCGGAACCTTTGATTCTTGGTGGTTCTTATAACGGTGGTGACTCCGGTCAGTTCTCAACTCTTACCCTGTTCCTATTCGATCAAGCTTTCGTTGGTTACCGCTGGGGATATGCTGCTGCAATTGGTATTGCCATTACTTTGATTGTGATGATTGTTTCAACCATCAACTTCTTTATCACTAGAAGAATTGCGGGGGACAAGTCGTGAGCAATTACGTATTGAAGAACCCAAACAAGAGACCTAAGTGGCACAAAGTTTCATTCTTTGGCTATTTGATGTTGGCTCTTATTACTTTCATTTCAATCTTCCCGTTTTACTGGATGTTTATTGTTGCATCTAACGGAACTGACGAGATCAGCAAGATCCCACCAACACTTCTACCTGGCCCACGTTTCTTCACAGTAGTTAGTCACGTTTATGAAGCGCTACCGGCTTTCAACCAAGCGCTATTGAATAGCTTCTATGTTGGAACTCTGGTTGCTGTTGCTCAGGTGTTCTTCTCAGCCCTTGCCGGTTTTGCTTTTGCGAAGTTGAATTTCCGCGGTCAGCGTTACTTGGTTTTGTTTGTTGTTTTTACCATGATGTTGCCAAGCCAGTTGGGTATCATCGCGCTGTTCAAAGAGATCAGCTTGATGAACCTGATTGACACGCTTGGCGCTCTAATCATTCCTGCACTGGTCACTGCTTTTGGTGTGTTCTGGATGAGACAGGTGATTGATGCTCAGGTGCCAAATGAACTTCTGGAAGCGGCCAGCATCGATGGTGCTGGAGTGTTCAGAGCATATTGGTCTCTCGTATTGCCAATCATCGCGCAGAGCAGTTTTGTTTTAGGGTTGTTTTCTTTCTTAGCTTCATGGAACGACTTCCTATGGCCACTTTTGGTTTTGAATACCCCAGAAAATTTCACTGCACAGGTTGCCGTTAACCAGCTAAAGAGCAGTTATGCAATTGACTACGCATTGAACATGGGTGGAGCCTTCTTGTCCACGCTGCCACTTTTGATTTTGTTTATTTTTGTTGGCCGCAGGCTAGTTCGTGGTGTTATGGATGGAGCAGTAAAGGGCTAATCATGAGTTTTCCTGAAGATTTCAGCTGGGGTTCGGCAACAGCGTCATACCAAATAGAAGGTGCCTACCAAGACGGTGGCAGATCACTTAGCATCTGGGATACCTTTAGTCACACTCCAGGTTTAGTCAAGAACGGTGACACCGGCGATGTTGCTTGTGATCACTATCACCGTTACATGGAAGACATCAAGATCATGAAAGATCTTGGCATTCAGTCTTATCGTTTCTCTCTAGCTTGGCCAAGAATTATTCCTAATGGCACCGGTGCTACAGGTAAACATGGAATTGATTTCTATGACCGGCTAATTGATTCACTTTTAGATGCAGGTATTCAACCAACCGCAACTTTGTATCACTGGGATTTGCCACAGGTATTGCAAGATAAAGGTGGTTGGGCCAATAGAGATATCGTGGGTTGGATTTCAGATTATGCAACTGTTGTTGCTGAAGAATTTGGTGACCGCGTCGCTAACTGGGTAACCCTAAATGAGCCTTGGGTTTTCACTTGGTTGGGTTACTTCCACGGAATCCATGCTCCTGGCATCAAGAACTTAGATCAGTCCATTGCAGGTGCACATCACACTGCGCTAGCTCACGCTGAAATCACTAGAGCACTTCGTGCAGTTAGACCAGAGATTCGTAGCGGTATTACTTTGAACATGACCAACTACCGAGTTGATGATGAAAGTCATGCAGAACTACTAAAACTTGCTGACTACCAAGATGCCCACTTGAACCGCTGGTATCTAGATGCTCAGTTGTTTGGGACATATCCAGCAAACTTGGTTGAACACTATGGTGATGACCTGCAGAAACATATTCACGATGGTGACATGGAGAAGCTGAAGATTGATTCCGAGTTCCTCGGTATCAACTATTACAGCGACTCATTTATTAACACTCCAACTGCAGAGCAGGTAGCTGCCAATAAGGGAACTTTCTTATTCCCTATCAACTCTGATGGCACACCACCGCAACCACAAACTGCAATGGGTTGGCCGGTAACACCTAACGGTCTAGAAGACTTGTTGGTTCGCATTCACCAGGACTGGCCACAGATCCCGGATTTGGCCATCACTGAAAATGGTGCTGCTTACGATGATGTAGTTGACGAAAATGGTCAAGTCAACGACGAAGAACGTGTTGACTATCTGGTGAATCACCTGTCTGCAGTGAGCCGAGCCATCGATCGTGGTGTTCCCGTTAAGGCGTACTACTACTGGTCCCTATTGGACAACTTTGAGTGGGCTGAAGGCTACGCGAAACGTTTTGGAATTGTTTATGTCAATTTTGAAACATTACAGCGAATCCCGAAACTTTCAGCAAGCGTTTACAATAAAGTAATTAAGACAAACGGAACCGTTTTAGATTCGGTTCGTAAAAACTAGGGCTTAGGGAGGTGGCTGAAGTGCCGACAAGACCTACCTACGCCGTAATTGCTAAAGCAGCCAATGTCTCTGAAGCCACAGTTTCTAGAGTTCTAAATGGTGACGAATCAGTTCACCCAGAGAGAGCCAAGAGAGTCCACCAGGCAGTTGAGAAGCTTGGCTATAAGAAGAACAGAGTTGCTTCTGCCCTAGCCTCTGGAAGAACTGGTTTGATTGCAGTAGTTATCGATGATGATGTTTCAGTTCTAGGTGATCCATTCTGGGGAACAGTCACATCTGGGGTTAGCCGAGTTCTGATGGAAAGCGGCCTTCAGACCGTGCTGATGGTATCTCCTGTTGGGTCAACCGACTCAGGGGTTGGCCACTATCTGAAATCGGGAGAAGTCGACGGGGCTATCTTCTTTGTATTACACAGCGATGTTTTGGTAAACAATCTAAAGAAGCAAGGTTTACCTCTAGTCATCACCGGAACACCACACTCATCAACAGATATAGCCTTCGTGGATACAGATAACTTTGGTGGTGCCTACGCGGCTACTAAACGACTAGTTAGCCAGGGCTGCAAAAAGGTAGCCATAATTACCGGAGACATTGGAACTACTGCAGCTAAACAGCGTTTGGATGGATTCTTACAGGTCTACCGCGAGGCCGGACATGTTCCAGCCAAGGGCTTGATCTGTGAGGGTGACTATTCATTCGAGTCTGGTAGAGCTAATGCAAGAAAACTGCTAGATAGCCACCCTGACATAGACGGTATATTTGCCAGCAATGACTTGATGGCCATGGGTGCAATGGTCGAATTGCAGGATTCCGGTAGGGAAATTCCAAACCAAGTAAAGATCGTTGGTTTCGATGATTCTCTAATCGCACAAACTGCGAGACCATCTTTGACCACCATCCGCCAGGATGTGGTGGCATTGGGTGAGGCTGCTGGCAACTTGATGATCGCTCAACTCAATGGTGAAGAAGTTGAACCGGTTATTTTGCCGACCGAGCTTGTGGTTAGAGCCAGCGCTTAGATAACGAATTGGTAAACACCTGCGAAACCGCTTTCACGCATACCTTTCGTTTATTAGTCTGAAGTTAGGAAGTGTGTGCGCGCTTCGAAGTACGTCAATGATGCGCACTATTTAATCAAACGTCCTTCGGCGTGAACATTCCACTAAACGAAGGAACATTGATGAACTTTTCTAAGAAACTAACCTCACTATCTGTTGTAGCGTTACTTTCATTTGCCGGACTTACCGCAGCAACTTCACCAGCACAGGCAGCTGCTTGCCCATATCCAGTAACCGACCAAACTGCCAACGATCACCCTAAAGACAGCATCCGTTTGATCTCTCCGGTTTTGGATGACTCAAACTCTGTTCGTCGTTACGACTTCGAAGGCCAGTTCACTTTGGACTGTGACTGGTTTGGAGTCGGCATGAGATTCAACCAGGTCTACGTTCCATTCGGTCAAAACGTCACTCTAACTTTCCATGCACAGAGCGAACCTGCAGGTGTAGCCCTAGTAAACACTCCGGTGAAGCTTCGTGCCAACAAAGGTTACTCATCTTCTAACGCAAACATTCGTGTCAACGGAATGAAAGCTAGACCTGCTCCAGCAACTGCTGCTGACGGCGCTGACGTAGTTGCTAACACAGACATTAATGGAAATGTTTCATTTATGATTATGTCCCCTGATGACTGTGAAGCTTACGGCGGTATCTTGCCTAAAGCCCCAAAGAGCTTGGATGCCGATACTCCACACGACGTGACTACAGACCCAATGCAAGACTGCTACAGCCAGCTACTCCCAGAAATCACTGGAGAAAAAACTGACAGTGCAGACTTCGTTGAACTGCACTACTTCGATCCAACTGGTTTGGATGACAGCACCGACTCAGCAAACATTAGGTTGCTAGCGCCTACCCTAAGTGCCTCAAATGCAATTATGGGTGACGGTGTGGTTCAGGCTTATGCTCCTGTTGCTTCAAAGCAAATCATCGCCTTCCAAGCAACTAAAGATGATGGAAGTTGGGCCAGAAACGCTGCTGTAACAGTGCGGATCAACCTGGGAGCATCTGGTTCAAACGCCATGATAGCCGGAGGTATTGTTGGCAACGCCTCAAGGGGTGCTTCAACTACCCTCGCATACAGCGATCTTACGAAGACCGCTGAAGACCAGCTGGTTCTTACTGGGACTACAGATGCATTTGGAACAGTTACCTTCACCTTGAACAACCTAGATACTTCTGGTGAACCGATGCCGGCGTCAGCGACAGCTCCAGTTCCTGTTTCAGGAGCCAAGTTCACAAAGATTGCAGTTGAATTAACTGGTAAAGACAACATTGGTAGCGATCTTGAAATTCACTACTTCAAGCCAGTTCCTCCGATAACTGTCTCAGCTTCAGCGTCAGGTAGGAAGATCTCGATAAGAATTTCTAACGCCATTGGAAAGAGCTTCTCGGTTAGCATTACTGGACTTAGGAAAGTCACTGTTAGGCCAACCAAAGCAACCCAGACATACACCTACACTGTCACCAAAGGTACGAAGACTGTTACTGTTTCTGCCGATGGAAGAACATTATCTAAGAAGTTCACAATCAAATAGTTGAAATAAAGATAAAGCCCTGGGAAACCAGGGCTTTATCTATTTAAGCTTTAAAGCAAATCGGCTATTGAGTTGAGGATCTCGTTTGGTCTGAATGGGTATCGGTTGATTTCCGTCTCATCGGCAATACCTGTAAGTACTAGAACTGTGTGGAGACCAGCTTCGATACCAGCAACCACGTCGGTGTCCATGCGGTCACCAATCATTCCAGTTGATTCTGAGTGTGCATTGATCTTGTTCATAGCTGAACGGAACATCATCGGGTTTGGTTTACCAACAATGTATGGATCTTTACCAGTTGCTTTAGTTATCAAAGCAGCCACAGATCCTGTTGCCGGAAGAACACCATCAGCGCTAGGGCCTGTGGCATCTGGGTTAGTCGCAATGAATCTGGCACCGTTGTTAATCAATCGAATTGCTTTGGTAAGCGAATGAAAATTGAAGTTTCGAGATTCGCCTAGCACCACGTAGTCAGGGTTCACATCGGTCATGATGTAACCAATTTCATACATGGCTGTAGTAAGGCCAGCTTCACCTAGAACAAAGGCAGAGCCCTTTGGCTTCTGCGAGTGAAGGAAGTCGGCTGTGGCTAGGGCTGAGGTCCAAATAGCCTCTGAGGGAATGTCTAAGCCAGTTGCTTTTAGTCGGGCAGCAAGGTCTCTGGGGGTATACATGGAGTTATTGGTTAGCACTAGGAACCTAAGGTCTTGTTCACGCCAAGACTTGATAACCTCGGCTGCACCAGGCAGAGCCTTGCCTTCGTGCACTAAAACACCATCCATGTCGGTAAGCCAACACTCTATTTTTCTTCGTTCTGCCATGGTTCAATGTTACCTTCACAAAAGTTAGGCTTGAGTAGATGTCAGACAAAGAACAAGAAAACAATCCAAGCCATGAACTAAGCACTTGGGGCGTTGGTCCTTGGCAAGGTGATTGGCCAGAGTTAGAGAACTCGGTTTATGACTCAGAATTACTTGCCAACGGAGATACCAGAAACGTTGTTGATAAGTATCGCTATTGGAAAATGGAAGCCATTGTCGCTGACTTAGACAGCAAAAGACATCCATTTCATGTTGCTATCGAGAACTGGCAACACGATCTAAATATTGGTTCCATTGTTAGAAATGCCAATGCTTTCCTAGCTGAAGAAGTCCATATCATCGGTAACAAGCGATGGAACCGCAGAGGTGCCATGGTTACCGACAGATACCAACACATCAGACACCATGAAACCGTTGAAGAATTCATCAAATGGGCTAAATCACAAAACCTACCGATAATCGCTATTGATAACGTGGAGGGCTGCAAAAAGATAGAGCAATACCAACTGCCTAAAGAGTGTGTATTCCTATTTGGTCAAGAAGGACCAGGGCTATCAGATGAAGCCATAAAAGCCAGCGATGTAGTTCTAGAGATAACTCAGTTTGGCTCCACCAGATCCATTAATGCCTCAGCAGCTGCAGCTATAACTATGCATAGCTGGGTCATGCAACATGTCTTTGGATAAACTAGACCAGTAAGGCCCCCACTAAAGAAAAGAGACTGCCATGCCTGCATTTGTGATTGTAGGAGCTCAGTGGGGCGATGAGGGCAAGGGTAAAGCAACTGATTTGCTTGCCGAACACATTGAATATGTTGTCAAGTTCAATGGTGGTAACAACGCAGGCCACACTGTTGTAATCGGTGATGAGAAATACGCACTTCACCTACTCCCATCAGGTATTTTGACTCCTGGTGTTATTCCTGTTATTTCTAACGGTGTTGTAATTGACTTGCACGTTTTGTTTGAAGAACTAGATGCATTGAATGCTAGAGGCGTTGACACTAGCCGTCTACGTATTTCAGCTAATGCCCATGTGATTACTCCGTATCACATCTCACTAGATAAGACTGCTGAGCGTTTCCTTGGTAAACGTGCTCTTGGGACTACTGGTCGAGGCATTGGTCCAACCTATGCCGACAAGATCAACCGAGTTGGTATTCGTATTCAGGATTTGTTTGATGAATCTATTCTTCGTCAAAAAGTTGAAGCAGCACTAGTTCAGAAGAACCAGCTACTAACTAAGGTTTATAACCGTGCAGCAATCAGAGTTGAAGATGTTGTCACTGAACTACTTTCATACCGAGAGCGTCTTGCTCCTTATGTTGCAGACACTGCGCTAGAACTACATCAGGCTATTGAAGCTGGTAAGAATGTTTTGTTTGAAGGTGGTCAGGCAACCATGCTAGATGTTGACCACGGAACCTATCCGTTTGTTACATCATCAAATGCAACTGCTGGTGGTGCTGCCACTGGATCTGGTATTGGACCGGGTCTATTCCAGAACGTAATTGGAATCGTCAAGGCATACACAACTCGTGTTGGTGCAGGTCCATTCCCAACAGAACTGTTTGATGAGTGGGGTGAACTACTTCGTAAGACTGGTCACGAGTATGGAACTACTACTGGTCGTCCACGTCGTTGTGGTTGGTATGACGCTCCGATAGCTCGTTACTCAGCTCGCATAAATGGTCTAACAGATTTTGTTCTAACCAAGCTGGATGTATTAACCGGAATAAAAGAGATACCAGTTTGTGTTGCCTATGAGATTGATGGCAAGAGAGTTGATGAAGTTCCTGTTTCTCAAAGTGATTTCCATCACGCTGTGCCAATATATGAAAACTTCCCAGGGTGGGATGAAGACATTACTGGCTGTAGAAACTTCGAAGAGCTACCTAAGAATGCTCAGGACTACGTGAGAGCACTAGAGAAGCTAAGCAAGTGTAGAATTTCAGCAATTGGTGTTGGTCCTGCTCGTGATGCAACTATTGTGTTGCATGACATGCTTGGCTAGTTTTGATTAGCTCTCCCAGTCAGGCCATCGTATAAACCTAAGCCGATAACAAAGGCGAAAGCTGTGGCAACTCCCCAAAAAAGGGCATGATGAACTGCGAAAGCAATGAAAACAACTATAAATACAAACACTGCAATAAAGCCACCAATAAACGCTCTAATCATTTCGCCTCCTTTGTTGTTAATAATCTACTTTGTTTTCATCTTTTCTTTTATACCTAGGAGAATTAAGACATGGACTTCGAAGAGCTAGAAGAGGGACCTGACCAGGTTCGAACTGAACCACCAGCTGGTAGGTCCAGCTTGGTCGGAGTTCTCTATTACCCAGACATCCTAGATCTTCGTTTTGCTGGTTATGAACTAGAAAGATTCGAAGAACTCTTTGTAGCCATTGACTCTGCAACTTATAGAAAAGCGTTGAGAGTCTCGTCTATGCTTCATCGAAATGAATATGCACCTATCTGGACTGCCCATAGAGCTGACCAAGTTGAACTTCTAGTTTGGGACACATTGCACGAATATGGTTTAGCCAAAGTTCCACAACTCCTTAGAACAATCCTTGGCAGAGTTTTTGAAGATGAAACCAAAAACTATCTAACCGTTGACTTAGTGACTGTTTTCTACTGGGCCTGCTTAGCTCGAGTTGCCGAAGACTATGCCTGGCGTGAACCAAGACTTATAGAGTGGGCAGAATATTTGAGTTATCCGGTGAGAACTGTTTTCAAACTTAGTTAGTCACCAGCAGTTAGGTGCTTACCGCCAGCTTCACCTAGGCGATCCATAATTGCAAATAGCACACCAGAAACCACAAAGGTTAAGTGAAGAATAATTCTCCAAATAGTTCCTTGGCCAACAGTTTCACTTTCATGGTTAGAAAGTTCAATAAAGTCCTTTAGAAGTTCAATAACAGATAGTGCTACTAATGAACCAATTAGTTTTAGTTTTAGTCCGCTGAAGTCGATAGTTCCCATCCATGATGGTCGGTCTGTTGAATTCTCTGCTGCTTCAATCTTGCTAACGAAGTTTTCGTAACCTGCGAACAAAACAATCAAAACCAAGTTACCTAGCAAAACTAAGTCCAACAAACCTAGAAGCGAAAGAGTGAACATGTGGGCATCACTGTCGTTTATACCTTCAGCAAGGTGGACAAACTCAATACCGTACCGCCAAAGCAATAGGGCTAAGGCTCCAACTAACCCGATATAAAGTGGGGCTAAGAGCCAGCGGGCACCAAAAATGAATACTTCTAGGAAATGTTGGAATTTCTTCATGGTTTGAGTCTAATTTGGTCTTAGTTGATTCTGCTCATGCTTAAAATAGTAAATATGTCTGGACTACCAACCGGCCCAAGTATTGATACATACTTTGACTTAGATCACATCCAACACTTGGATTTCAACGTTAGTTGTGATTACAAAGACTGTCTGGAAGTTGCTACCCATCGCCTCATATGCCCTAATTGTGGGCAATTTGAGTTCATGTGTTCTTCTCACACGGTAGAAGCGAAGAAAGCTCCACGGGGAAGTTACATAATTTTTGACCGCTCCTGCAAACATCGGGTAGACATGTTTGATTGCGGCAAAGAACCTATTTAGCAGCTATTTCTAGCAGTCCAGCTAGACGACTGATGGCTTTTACCTCAGCTACGGTTCGGAAACTACTTTGGAGCAAAGTTTCACTAAAAACCAGGTAGCAGGTCGCTTTTGCTCTGCTGATTGCCACATTAAGTCTGTTTCTGTCTAGCAGGAACTCTAAACCTCTTGGAGCGTCCATGCTTGACGATGCAGCAAAGCTGTAAATAACTGCTAAGCCTTCTCTACCCTGAAATTTATCTACTGTGCCCACCATCACTTCCATCAAACCATGGGCATCCAACTCTGCCCTGATTAGATCAACCTGGGCATTGTAAGCCGCAACAACCAACACGTTGCTTGGGTCTTCTGCGCCGTGTAATGACTTCACTAGCTCTATTACCACCCGGGCTTCTTCTGTGCTTGAAGTTGAATTGCTGTGATGGGGGACGGGTACTGTAATCAGACCGGTGTCGTGACCGAGTATGTTGTGTTTTACGTTGTCGGGATGCGATCTGAGCTTTCCCTCATAAGCCAACCAACTGACTGCGTGGTTGATGTCTGGATGAAGTCGCCTTGTGACCTCAATGAAGTAACCCATCTGCGGTGGAAGAATAGAAAATTCTCCCATGTAGTGACCTAGTGCTGAGTTTTCAACTCCACCAGGATGCACTGCGGTCACTACTTGCGGCAGCTGTAGTGGATCACCCATTAAAACCAGATTGTCAGCGATCCCGCTGACCGCCATGCAGTCCACAAGCGAATACTGGGCTGCCTCATCTATGAACAAGTAATCAAGATGATGTTCGCGAATTCTTTCATTAGAAAAGAAGAAGGATGTTCCAGCAACTAAGAACTCGCCAGTTTGATTGCGAAGCCACGTGGCAACCGGAGCGGTGTCTTTGCGGGATTCCCACGGGCGAACCTCTCCTTCTTTTTGAACCTTGATAATCAATGAAGGGTCAACACCTGCTTCGACACATGCTTCTAAAACATTTTCAATAGCTGAATGTGAATTTGCCGTAACACCTACCCGTTTTCCATCTGCGATTAGTTTCGCTATAGTTCGGGAAGCTAGATAGGTTTTACCCGACCCCGGCGGACCTTGAATAGCTAAAACTGAATTATCCAGTGAAGCAACTGATTCAATTACGGCTGGTAAATAGTTGCCGACATCAGCTTGGGCTAAGCTCTTGCCGTTCTTCAGCCTAGGGTTGCGACGCATTAGAAGATCCATAATGGCAAAACCCACAGGAGCTTGTTCAATCGGGCTTCCCCACTGGCTTGCGATTTCTTCAGCTAAAGTTTGAAGCTCCCGTTGTTTTGCGGTGGTTGGGTAGTTGGTGATGTCGACTATCGCATTTGGTAAATAGATATCTGACTTCTTGGAGATGGTTCTTTGGAAAGTGACCTTTCCTGATTCGAATTCCACGACCGAACCGTAGTCTCGGTTCTGCTGATTGCCAGCGCCGCGGTAGGCAACTGCCACTCGCATTCCTTTTTCTGGGGTAAACAAGTCGTTGTCTGGCAACCATCCTTCATAAGTGATCACCAAACGCTCTTCGCCTTCCCGGCTGGTTTTCACTTCCCTAGAGATTTCGATTACGTCACTGACCGAAGCAGCGGTTCTATCCTCAGAAAGGGCTTCTTCATCCATGGAAACCCGCATTGATACATCAGCCCAAAACATCACTTCTTCACGCTTATAAAAAAGAATGGAGTGGGTGAGAGCTAGCCAAATCTGTGCTCGGTAGTCCGCTTCTAAATCCTTACCCCAAGGCCAATTTTCGACCTTATCAAATAGTGCTTTAGTTTGAGCCTGCAACTCTATTAGCTGCAATTCGCTGCGACTTAGGCTTTGATGCCCCTCCTCCTCATCTGAATCATCAGATTCGGATTGTCCGTATTTGCTACAAGCTCCAGGCATCGAGGCAAGCCAGCGGTAAAGTTCTCTGGTTGACCAGACATCTTCCAAGTTATAGAGCCTGAGTTCCCGGTATACCTGATCTGCTTCAGCTTGGATTTTTTGCCGCTCGGCAGAATCTAAATCAGGGTTCTGCACTAAGTTTTGTAATTCTCGCCATCTATCGTATTCGTCGATGCTTGCCGAAGCTTTAGTAACTTCTGCTGACCGCTGGAAGTTATAATGACGCTCCAACTTCTTGATTGAATAACTTTCCTCACCAACTATCAAAGAATTCTTGACGATGTAATACATGTCGACCAGTCGACCATTTTTTATTAGCCAAGCCACCTCATCTTCGAAGATGCCATGGCGCATTGCTAAACGCTTGAGTGCAGAGTTTTCGTAGCTAGCGTAATGATAGATGTGTGCATTTGGATCTTTGCGCATCCGATCTAAAGCCCACTCCATAAAATTAGCGAAGGCAAGTTTTTCCTGTTGCCTATCGTGCGCCCAGAACTCAGTAAAAAGTGAATCTAAAGGCTTCCCTTCGTTTTTTCCTTCACCCCAAACATAATTACCGAAGAGATATTCAAGACCACCACGTTCGGTGTAATAGGGGAAACCCTCAAAGTCAAAGAAGATATCTAGATCCGATTTAGGTGGTAGATATTGAATCATTGGATCAGCCATGAGATGGCATACCGGTGAATCGGACTCTCTTGATTCAACCTGAGCCTTGGCTTGCATCCGAATCTTGTTATATGTGTCTTCTGTCATTCTGAATGGTCGCTGATCATCACTGGCATTAGCCAGAGCCTTCATTGTGGAAATCCCATTTCCTAAAAGCTTTGCTATTTGCATTTGTGTTATGTTAGCGACTTGCACTAAATCATCTGTTAGTGCACGGTCATCAATGCATAGCTCCGGATATTCACAGATTTCACAATTGCTTTTAGCTGGACAGTGCCAAGAAAGATTCTTGGCATTTAGTTCTTGGAGAAACTCTGAAGATTTAGTTTCTGACACTATGTTTACTATTTTTTCACGAGCCAATCTCATGGCTGGAACTATTTCGATTTCCTCAAAACTATCGATAGTTCTGGAACCCAAAACCAAGCCATGTCGGTAACCTTCCGCCTTGAACCCCAAGTCATCCAGTGCATCAACATATAAACCAACCTGTAACAAATAAGCAGGCTTAGCATTACCCCCATATTTGGCATCCCAGGCAGTGTATTTGTTTCCAGTGGGGTGATCTCCTTGCTTTTTTTGTACAATCAGCCTTCCTTCAACAAAAGCAAGCTCCCAATCTTGTCTAACCAGGAAATCTGGTTTGCCGCTAAAAATAGTGCCGTTGTAAACCCGCTTTAACCCACCTTGATAGATAACAGGAACGCCCGCTTTCATCAGGTCAATGGTCTGATTCAAATCACCATCTACAGCAGGTCTTTCCACCACCCCAGCTGGCACGGATGCCAACAGTTCAGAAACCAATAGAGCTTCGAAAATGACCCCATATTTTTGGGCAAGAGTCTTGTCTTCGCCGGCTAATCTAGCTTCTTCTAGGGCATCCTCATAGGGCTTCAGGCGCTCTAGAACATCTGCCAAGCCCAGAGATCTGGCAACCGATAATTTGGTGCAGTGCTCACAAGATGATGCCCTCATCAGATCTCTGGTGTTGAAAGACCAAAGCGAATCTCTTATATACATGAATCCCTTTATTTAGCGCTTAGAATCCAGATTGCCAGAAACCAGTGACATTTAAGGCCATAACACTGATTGGTTAAATATTTATACACTTTTGGGCGGGACGCGGTCTTATTTCAAGGTTTTCAAGAAAACCAGTCAGGTATGGAGTTGTTGTTACCCAAACAACTCAGGGATAGTTGCACTATGTGAGTTTCTAAGCTCTTCTAGGCTCCAGGTGGCAACATCCTGAATTACAAGTTCTTTGACGCTGTCGGTAACACCAATTCTTAGTACTGGAATGCCTCTAGCTTCACAAAGTCCAACAAACTTCACATCGTCTTCTCTACCAACAGAGATAAGCATTCGTCCTTGGCTTTCGCTGAATAGAGCTGCGGTTAGGTCGATTCGGTCACGTTCAATTAGCTCGATTAGCCAGATTCTTGCACCAACATTGAATCTCAAACAGCTTTCAACTACAGCCTGTGCTAAACCACCATCTGATAGATCATGTGCTGAAGCTATAAGCCCCTGGAGATTAGCTCCGTGCATAAGTTCCGCAAGTTCTTTTTCTTTAGCCAGATCAACCACAGGTGGTTTACCACCTAGGTGGTCATGAATAACTTCAGCCCAGGCTGAACCATCAAGTTCATCTCTAGTGATACCTAGTAGATAGATGTTGTTTCCCTCATCCTGCCAACCAGAAGGAATTCTTCTAGCAACATCATCAATTACACCTAGAACACCAACAACTGGAGTTGGGTAGATTGCGGTGTCACCAGTTTGGTTGTAGAAAGATACGTTACCCCCGGTAACCGGGATACCTAGTTCAAGACAGCCATCAGCAAGACCTGCAGTTGCCTCTTTGAACTGCCACATTACTTCAGGGTTCTCCGGTGAACCAAAGTTCAAACAGTTGGTAACTGCCATCGGAACAGCACCAGATGCTGCAACGTTTCTATAGCTTTCAGCTAGAGCAAGCTTTGCTCCTGCGTATGGATCTAATTGGCAATATTTACCGTTTGCATCTGTCGCTATGGCAACACCTAAACCACTGTCTTCTGAAACACGAACCATACCTGAATCATCTGGCATTGCTAATGCGGTGTTACCGCCAACATAGTGGTCATACTGGTCAGTAATCCAACTCTTTGAAGCTTGGTTCGGTGAAGAAACTACTTGAACAAGCTGTGATGCAAGCTCGCTTGCATTCTGTGCTCTAACTAAACCTAGTTTCTTTACAGAGCTCTTGTTCAGAGCGTCAATCCACTTTGGATATGCAACCGGTCTTTCATAAACCGGACCATCATGAGCTACAGACCTAGGTGGAACATTAACAATCTCTTCTTTACCCCAGTTGATGTAGAGCCTAGGTTTGCGAATGACTTTACCTAGAACACTAAATTCAACTTCGTGACGATTGACGATTTCAGTGAAAGCCTTTAGATGTTTCTTTGGAACAATTGCCATCATGCGCTCTTGAGATTCACTCATCAGAATTTCTTCTGGGGTTAGTGATGCATCTCTTAGCAGTACGTTCTTTAGTTGAACTCGCATTCCGGCTCTACCATTAGATGCAAGTTCACTTGTCGCACATGACAAACCAGCTCCACCTAGGTCTTGAATACCTGCAACAACACCAGCTGCATATAGTTCTAGACAGCACTCGATCAAAACCTTTTCAGCGAAAGGGTCGCCAACTTGAACAGCAGGTCTTCTTGAAGGCCCATCAGCATCAAAAGCTTCAGATGCTAATACCGAGACACCGCCAATACCATCAGCACCGGTTCGAGCACCAAAAAGGATTACTAGATCGCCCGGGTGGTCAGCTTTAGCAAGTTTTAGGTCATTATGTCTAAGTGCCCCAACCGATAAGGCGTTTACCAGAGGATTACCCTGATAAACCTTATTAAAAACAGTTTCACCACCAATGTTTGGTAAACCTAAACAGTTTCCATAAAAGCTAATACCTGAAACAACACCGTTTACTACTCGCGCAGTATCGGGGTGGCCAGGAGCACCAAACCGCAGCTGATCCATAACTGCGATAGGTCTGGCACCCATAGTAAGAATGTCACGGACAATACCGCCAACACCGGTAGCAGCACCTTGGAATGGTTCGATGTAGCTCGGGTGGTTGTGAGATTCAACCTTGAAGGTAACCGCCCATCCTTCACCAATGTCAACAACACCAGCGTTTTCACCCATACCGACCATGAGATTTTTCTTCATCTCATCGGTAACTTTTTCACCAAATTGTCTCAGATAAATCTTTGAGCTCTTATAAGAGCAGTGTTCAGACCACATCACTGAATACATGGCCAGTTCAGCGCTAGTGGGTCTTCTATTCAAAATAACTTTGATGCGGTCATACTCTTCTTGTTTTAGACCTAGTTCTTTCCAAGGCTGGACCTTGTCAGGCGATTTCTTGGCTGCTTTGGTGGTGTCAACCAGTGAAACCTTCTTAGCCATTATGCGTTCACCACCTGGTTGATAACACTCTTGAAGAATTGCAGACCATCAACACCTGATCGCATAGCTAACGGAGTGTCAGGACCAAAACCTGGTTCAACTGCGTGCTCTGGGTGAGGCATCAAACCAACAACATTGCCTCTTTCATTTCTAAGACCGGCAATGTTGTTCACTGAACCATTTGGATTTACATCTGAATAACGGAAGGCAATTAGACCATCGCCTTCTAAACGCTTTAGGGTTTCTTCGTCTGCGATGTAACCACCTTCACCGTTTTTTAGTGGGATGGTTATTTCTTGACCAATTGAGAATTGATTTGTCCAAGCGGTGTCAACATTTTCAACAATCAGTTTTTGATCACGACAGATAAAGTGTTGGTGTTCGTTTCTAGTAAGACCACCAGGAAGCAGATGGGCTTCAACTAAAACTTGGAAACCATTGCAAATACCTAGAACTGGTAAACCGCCATTAGCAGCATCAATTATCGTTTTCATGATTGGTGCCTGCGCTGCAATAGCCCCACACCTGAGGTAATCACCAAAACTAAATCCACCTGGAAGAACAACAGCATCTACATTTTGTAGTGATGTGTCTGCATGCCAAAGAGAAACCGGTTCTGCACCAGCCAAACGAACTGCACGTTTGGCATCGCGGTCATCTAGAGTGCCTGGAAAAGTAACAACACCAATTCTCATTGGGTTAGTTCTCCACTGTCACAGAAACTACGTCTTCAATGATTCCGTTAGAGAGGAAATCAGCAGCAATCTGCTTTGCCGCTTCGAGATCAGCTTCGCTCGGAGCGGTTTCATAGTGAAGTTCAATGCGCTTACCGATACGAACGTTAGCGATTTCCTTGTTGCCTTTACGCTGCAAAGCGTTGGCGACAGCCTTACCAGCTGGGTCTAAAAGGTCTGCTTTAGGCATTAATTCAACAATGATTTTTGGCAAGGCTACGCTCCGAAAGGCTTCAAAAGGGGGCTTAGAACAGGTCTAGTTTATCTGGTGAACTAGACCAGCTTTGTCGCCTTGCTAGTGGATGCTCTTGAGTTTGCTAACCAGTTCGCCATATTTGACAGTAGTTTGCTCAACTACTTCATCAGGTAATCTTGGCGGTTTAGAACCAGAGGTTGGATCCCAGTTGGCTGCTAGCCAGTTGCGAACCTGTTGTTTGTCGAAGCTGTCAGTTCTATTGCCTGCTTCCCAGGCTGCTTTGGACCAGTATCTGGAAGAGTCTGGGGTCAGCACCTCATCAGCAAGGGTTACCTCTTTGGTTTCAGGGTTGATGCCGAACTCAAACTTAGTATCAGCAAGAATCAAACCTGCCTTTTCAGCAAGTTCGCTAGCTCTATTAAAGATGTCTAAGGAGAGATCTTTAATCTGTTGGGCATGTTCTTCACCGATAAGTTCAACCACTTTTTCATAAGAGATGTTCTCATCATGGCCACCTACGGGCGCTTTGTATGCAGGGGTAAAAATAGGTTCAGGTAGTTTGTCGCCTTGTTCTAGACCTGCAGGTAATTTCACACCACAAACTTCACCGGTAGCAACGTAGTCTTTATAGCCACTGCCAGAGATATATCCTCTAACCACACACTCAATTGGCAGCATTTCTAGCTTCAAACAAATCATTGCTCTATCAGTAACTTGCTCTGGAACTTCAACTTCGTTTGAAGTGTGGTTAGCAACTGGCAGTTTCTCAAACCACCATCTAGTTAGTTCAGTTAAATACTTTCCTTTATTAGGAATGTTTGGTTCATGAATAGTGTCAAAAGCACTAATGCGATCTGAAGCAACAACAAGAATTAGGTGATTCAGTTTTGGGTCATCTGACTCGTAGAGGTCTCTAACCTTACCGCTATATACATGGTGCCAACCAGGAATAACTTCAGTCATCTTTACCCTCATCAACTTTGGCTGCAATGTCTCTTCGATAGTGAGAACCTTCTAGTTTGATGTTCTCGATAACTTTGTAAGCATACTTTCTGGCTTTGTGAAAATTCCTAGCCATAGATACAACAGACAAAACACGACCACCAGTTGAAACAATTGTTCCGTCAGCTAAACGCTTGGTCGCGGCATGAGCTATTTCAACATGTTCATCGTTTTCAACTAAACCAGTTATTGCTCTTTCCGGTGCACTTGAAGTTGGGTAACCTTCGCTAGCTAAAACCACTGTTACCGCAACATCATCACTGAATTGTGGTTCTAGTGTTGTTGCAAGTTGTCCAGTTGCAGCTTCGTGTAATAGGGATGCTAGTGGGCTAACCAGCCTTCTAAGCACTACTTGGGTTTCAGGATCTCCAAAGCGTGCATTGAACTCGATTACTTTGATTCCTTTACTGGTAACAATCAGTCCACAGTAAAGAAGACCAACAAAAGGAGTTCCAAGCTGTGCCATCTCTCTAACCGTTGGAACTGCAACTCTGTCTTGGACTTCCTTCACGAAACCTTCAGGTAGCCAAGGTAGCGGTGAGTATGCACCCATGCCACCAGTATTCGGACCCTCATCGTTATCGAAAGCTCTCTTGAAATCTTGGGCTGGAGTTAGTGGAAGGACAGTTGTTCCATCAGAGAGGAAGAACAAAGAAACTTCTTGACCATCTAGGAATTCTTCAACCAGAATCCCCATACCTTTATCTATGAAGCTTTTGGCATGATCTAACGCTGCTTGTTTGTCTTCAGTGACAATTACACCTTTACCAGCTGCTAAACCATCAGCCTTCACAACATACGGAGCACCAAATTGCTCCAGAGCGACTTCAACTTCTTCTAAAGTGGTGCACTCTTTAGCCATACCAGTTGGAACATCAGCAGCAGCCATTACTTCTTTGGCAAAAGACTTAGAGCCTTCGAGTTCCGCAGCTTTCTTGGAAGGGCCAAAGACAGCTATACCTTTATCTCGTAGGGAATCGCTAACCCCGGCCACCAAAGGTGCTTCAGGGCCAACAATTACAAGATCGACAGAGTTAGTAACAGACCATTCAGTTACAGCTGAAACATCAGTTGGGTTTAGGTCTAAGCAAATTACTTCTTCAGCTATACCAGCGTTACCTGGTGTGCAGGTGATGGCTGTTGGATGTGTTCCGGTTCTGATTAGCGCTTTGATTATCGCGTGCTCACGTGCACCAGAACCAAGCACCAAGATCTTCATGAAGGCAAGTTTACTTGCCTTCTGACTCTGCTTCCTTTAGGTCGATGACGTCAACCTTCGATATAGAAAGGTAAACCACCAAAATGACAATGAGTGACAAGAAAACCAGAGTCACATTTTGTGCCCCGAGGTTAAGAGCGTCTGGGGCCTCGTCTTTACCTAGAGAGAGATAGTCACCAAAACTTGCACCAAGTGGTCTGGTTAGAATGTAAATAAACCAGAAACCAAATACCTGACCTATCACTTTGATGCGCCAAAGTGCAGCAATAACCAGAATCACTCCTGAGAAAACAAGAGTCGATTCAAGCAAAGGTCTACCAAGATCGTCTAGGAAGATGTCTCCTGCAGCAGTTCCCATGGCAAAGGTTGCTAAAACAGCAATCCAGTAGAAAGCTTCTCTCTTTCTCGTGTTAATAGTTTTTATTGAAAGAGTTCGTTCCTGAAGCCACCAAATAACAAAGACCGCAACCAAAACAGATCCAAAAAGAATTGTTAGCTGCCAGTTCTCCCAACCATAGTTGTTATGCATGTTGTCAGTAATCAATGTTCCAACTGTGCTTATAGCAACGATTGATGCCCAATAAATAGCTGGAATGTATTTTCTAAAACTGAATTGAGTAATCATCAGAACTGCAAGGACACCAACCATTGTGTAGATGGTGCCGTTGTCACCTAGACCTAGGGTTTCATTCAAGTAGTCGGCTAGTGTTTCGCCGACCGTGGTGCTTAGGATTTTGATAATCCAAAAGATTAGAGTGATTGCTGGAACTTTTACTAAAAGAGTCTTGGCTGCGGTCATGTCTAAATTGAACTCAAAGATTCTGGGAATTCTCTGTTAAGTGTCAGGCAGTTACCCAATTGATACCTAAGTAATCTAGATACATGGCCAGACGAAGAATTACCCAACAGCAAGGGTTTGAGGCATTAAGTGCTGTTTTGGCTAAACGTGAATCACAAGCAGACTTCACCCAGGAGCTGATTGTCGCTGTGAGATATCTGCTTGAAGAACTTGCTGAAAAAGCAGCTGGTAATTCAGTCGAAGTCAGAGTCCCTCCTTATGGTGCAACCCAATGCATCGAAGGCCCTAGGCACACTAGGGGAACCCCACCTAACGTTGTTGAGATGAAACCAGAGACCTGGTTTGATCTAGCTCTAGGAATAGTCAGTTGGGACGATGTGGCTAAGGCAGGTCAGGTCAGTGCTAGCGGGGTCAGAGCGGATCTTTCTGGTGTTCTACCCCTGTCAATCAAAGGCTTGAAACTCGAATAAACTTGTGAAGTAATAAGTCCTTATTACAGCCCACCGCAATCCAAACAAAGGAACTGCCTGTGCTACGTGGCGATGGACTCCTGAATCATGATTTGCTGCCAGATGAAAAAGGGCCGCAAGATCAGTGTGGTGTATTCGGTGTATGGGCTCCCGGTGAAGAAGTAGCAAAGCTAACTTTCTTTGGACTTTATTCTCTCCAACACCGTGGACAAGAATCTGCAGGTATTGCTACCTCTGACGGTAAAAAGATTCTGGTTTATAAAGACATGGGTTTGGTTTCTCAAGTCTTCTCAGAATCTTCTTTGGAATCTTTAGTTGGCCACATTGCTGTTGGCCACAACCGTTATTCAACCACCGGTGCTTCTTCTTGGAGAAACGCTCAACCAACTTTAGGTAGAACTTCTTCTGGAACTGTTGCTTTAGGCCACAACGGTAACCTAACCAACACATCAGAACTTTTGGAGATGTTGAAGGTTAAGTATCCAGACCAAAATGAAAATGAAATCACTGGCGGTAACACCACTGACACAGCAGTACTAACAGCACTTCTTGCCGGTGACATGGATCACACCCTTGAAGCAACTGCAATAGAACTTCTTCCAAAAGTTAGGGGCGCATACTGCCTAGTCTTCATGGATGAAACCACTCTTTATGCAGCTAGAGATCCGCAAGGTGTTAGACCACTAGTTCTAGGAAGACTTGAACGTGGTTGGGTTGTTGCTTCTGAAACTGCAGCGCTAGACATTGTTGGCGCAAGTTACGTTAGAGAAGTTGAACCAGGTGAATTGATTGCTATTGACGAACATGGTCTTCGTTCAACAAGATTTGCTGAAACTAAAAGAGCTGGTTGTGTTTTTGAATATGTTTATCTAGCTAGACCAGACACCACCATCAACGGCAGAGTTGTTTATGACTCCAGAGTTGAAATGGGTAAAACATTAGCTCGGGAATATCCAGTAGATGCAGATTTGGTTATTCCAACTCCTGAATCAGGAACCCCAGCTGCAATTGGCTATAGCCAAGAGTCAGGCATTCCTTTTGGACATGGTTTAGTAAAGAACGCTTATGTTGGTAGAACCTTCATTCAACCTTCACAAACTATTCGTCAACGCGGTATTCGACTAAAGCTAAACCCTTTGAAGGAACAGATCAAAGGCAAGCGCATCATCGTGGTTGATGACTCAATCGTTAGAGGTAACACTCAACGAGCCCTAGTGGCAATGTTGCGAGAAGCGGGTGCTGCAGAGATTCACGTCAGGATTTCATCACCACCGATTATGTGGCCATGTTTCTATGGGATTGACTTTGCTACTAGAGCAGAACTTATTGCTAATGGCCTAGGTGTTGAAGATGTTAGGCAATCGATTGGCGCAGATTCTCTCGGCTATCTTTCTAAAGATGGCATGGTGGCCGCCACTAATCAGCAGGAAAACCAGCTCTGCACAGCATGCTTCACTGGCAAGTATCCAATCGACCTTCCTCCCAATCAAACTTTGACCAAAGACATGTTGGAGAAGAATCCAGCTGCCTGTGAACCAGGACCAGACAGCGAACTGGATGCACTTTTGAAAGCGCAAGATGACTGACGCCTACGCTCAATCAGGTGTTGATACCCATGCTGGAGATCTCGCTGTTGAGCTGATGAAGAAATCAATCAAAGCAACCCTAACCGAAAACGTCGTTGGTGGCTTTGGTGGATTTGCTGGAATGTTTGATGTCTCTTTTCTAAAAAGTTTTGAAAGACCATTACTTGCAACTTCAACTGATGGTGTTGGCACCAAAGTTGCAATTGCTCAGGCTATTGATAAGCATGACACCATTGGTCAAGATTTAGTCGGCATGGTCGTTGACGACATAGTTGTTGTTGGTGCAAAGAGCATGTTTATGACTGACTACATTGCAACGGGAAAAGTTGTTCCAGAAAGAATTGCTGAAATAGTTTCTGGTATTGCCAAGGCGTGTAAGGAAGTTGGAGTTTCACTTATCGGTGGTGAAACCGCAGAACACCCAGGGTTACTAAAACCCCATGAATACGATTTAGCAGGTGCTGCAGTTGGTGCAGTTGAATACAGCAAACTTTTAGGCCCACATAAAGTTCAGGTTGGCGATGTGGTTCTAGGTTTGGAATCCAGTGGATTACATTCAAATGGCTATTCATTAGTTAGAAAAATCATCAAAGATTCTGACCTTGATTACACCAAATCAGTATCTGAATTTGGATCTCAATCACTTGGTGAAGCATTACTTGAACCTACTCGCCTTTACACCGGTGTTCTAAACCAACTTCTAGAAAGTGACTTAGGTTCAGCAGTTAAGGCAATGAGCCACATCACCGGTGGTGGAATTGCGGCTAACCTAGCTCGTGTATTGCCTAAGAACACCACTCTTGATGTTGAAAGATCTAGCTGGAAGCCACTTGATGTTTTTCATGTTCTAAGCAGTTGGGCAAACTTGAAACTAAACCAGGTCGAATCAACTTGGAACCTAGGACTTGGCTTTGCAGTAATAGTTCGAGCAGACAAAGCTCAACAAATTCAGGACTTCCTAAACCCACACATCAAAACCTGGCAACTAGGTATCGTCGAATCAAACGACTGCACCCTCGAAGGATATGTCCAAGGCGCTAAAGGTGTTGATGGAGGAGCTGTAAGGCTTGTTGGAGACTACGACTAATACCTGTTATTAATCAAAACAAATCGCAACTCAAACCGCTTGAGCGCAAGGCTAGATAAGATTCACTATCTCGAGCCTAGGAAATTGCTCTACAAGAACTTTTGCCAATAGAGTTCGATGGCATTTTTCTGGTTCTTTTTCGCTGCACAATAGGACCGAGTTTGAAAAGTCCTCCCAAGAAAAAGAGTTGTGTAGCAATCTATCCAGCAAGAGGTGCTGATAATTCTCTGCGAATTTTTCCCAAGCAATATCCTTTTTTCTATAGGAGGCAAGAAGGTGTTTGGTTGGTGCCAACTCCTCTCTAACCACATACTCCATGTTTGTTAGCTCGGGAATAAAGTACGTTAGATCCTGTTCCTTTGCGAAGCCGGCAAGTTGGGAAGTTCGGTTGATTCGTATGTCAATCAACCTGGAAGCTTTTGATTCTTTCAGAAGATTAAAGAATTGTTCAGCGCTTTTACCAGTGAATCCGATTGTATAAAGCTTGGAATCTTGCTTTACCAACTTTAAGCAGCCCCCTGGGAATCTTCAACATTTCTATCAGTGTCTGGATTCTTAGAAGTATAGGCAATCTTGCGCTCTTGGCGCAGAATGGCGTCAGAAACCTGATCCTCATAAGAACGAAACAAATCTTCCTCTTCAATCTTGTGCATCTTAAGCAATCTTTGAATTGCAGCGTCGTGCATTTCCAGTGATGCATCGCCATGGATGTGAGTGATTAGGACACCTTTCTCAGCAAGGGCCTGCGACACGAGTAAAGTTCTGTGGCATTCGAGAGGCTCTTTCTCTGTGCACAAAAGCGCTAATTCGTATTTCTGTGAGCCAAGGATGATACGTTCTATACCCAGATCGAATTCGGGTCTTTGTTTCAAGCGCTGATAAACTACTCGACCATTTTCGAAGTCGTTTTTGTCGGGAGACCTACCCCCAAGTTCATCGCCAAGGAAAACATATTCAATACCGGCCTGGCCTAGAGAACCGGAGAGCACTTCTTTGTTGAATTGAGGCTGATAGCGACTATAAGGAGTTGATCTCACATCGGCTACAGCATTAACACCTGCAGCCTTCAATAGACCTATGAAAGCTTCAATTGAATGTATGGAATGCCCAATTGTGTATATCACGGAATCAATCTTATCCTTGTGCTCAAACTGGGATAATCCCGGCTATCAGCTTGTAGCAGTTTCCGTTGAAAGCCTCGCCTAAACTTAGCGTGAGTACCGCCTTTTTGATATCGTAGATCCCTGCCGGCTTCTTGTTGTATTGCAGTTCAAACACTGGGTCGGTGATCTTTAGCCTGTAATCGTGGCCTCCATACGAAAAAGCTCCGCGTGTAGTCACTCGATTGTAAGGGTGAACCTCGAAGAATCTTTCAATTTTGAAGTTTTCAACTTGAACGAGGTAAAGGGAATTCTCAAAATCTGAAATTTCACTGTGAGGCACTCGATCGTTTATCCCAGAGCCAGAAGATGAGCCTACACTCCAAAGGGATGCAGGGGAATCCAGCAGCTTGTGAATTTCTGTCAAAGAAAACTCCCCAACTTTATTGAGTGGAACACCGACATTCATAAGCCAGTTTTCCTGCTGGTGCTCATTTGCTTGAGGTTTGAGGAGTTGTATCGTGAGGATGTCTAGAAGTTTAGAGTCTTCACCCGTGATGATTCGATGTTCTGGTGTTTCAAGTGCGTGAGTCTGTCTATCAGTGACAGGACGAATCCATTTAGAATATGACCCGTTGTAAAAGGCTTTACCTGCAATACATCGCCCGTTGTTCTTACGAGAATTAGCCAAACATACAAATGTTGCGTTATGCAATCTACCCTCCTTTAATTATGAAGTACAGGGACATGTTGAGTAGCAGATCTTTGAGCGACTGGATAGCTTGCATTTCACCTTGTTGCCAAAGGGGTATACCTTTCTCACGAATATCATGCCATAGAGCAACGACATTCGTCAGGGATTAGTTGTTATAGCAAAATCAATTGCTGAGAGTAATCTACTTGGTCAGTGAGCTCGCATCCGCGTCGGAGGCTTTCAGCTTCAAACTTAGCGCCTGTAGCTTCATCCTTAATTAGTCACATCACCGGTGGAGGCATTGCAGCTAACTTAGCCAGAGTCTTACCTAAGAACACAACACTTGATGTCGATAGAAGCACTTGGCGCCCAGCTGATGTATTCCAGGTACTTACCTCTTGGGCAAACCTAGATCTGACCCAAGTTGAATCAACTTGGAACCTAGGCCTTGGTTTTGCAGTTAGTGTCAAGGCAGATAAAACTCAAGAAATCCAGCAACAGCTAAACAGCACAGGAATAAATACCTGGCAACTAGGACTAGTTGAATCAACTGACTGCAGCCTAGAGGGCTACATCCAAGGCCCTAAAGGCGTTGAGGGTGGAGCAGTAAGACTTGGCAGGAATGCTCACAGTGGTCGGTTTGTTCTTTATTATCGGTAATCCACTATCCGGAGTTGCCCTACCTCCTGAGCTTTACCCTTACGGTTTAGGAGCTTTCGGTCAGTATTTGCCACTAGGAGCAGAAGTTAACTTGCTTAGAAGAATCAGCTTCTTCCCAGAAGCAGACACACTAATGCTCTGGGTAACCTTGTTGGCCTGGTTAGCGCTAGGCGCTCTTCTAGTTCTTCTGTCTGGTTTGAGAAAACCTAAACAGGCCTAGTTTGTTTCGTTGGAACCGCTCTCGGGATTCTCGGGGGTGGTTTCTTCTTCACCCTCGTCAGGGTAAAGGTCAGCCCACTTGTCTTCGTAGTCTGGTTCGTTATCGCTCTTAGCGGCCAGTTCGGCTTCCAGAGCAGATAAATCTGTCTGTGGGCTGA
>Ga0214917_10000827_pt1 | contig 40195 bp, 35 predicted proteins | sample LL_1208_BB_MetaG_FD_177983 | JGI IMG/M metagenome (GOLD analysis project Ga0214917, IMG submission 177983) | Freshwater microbial communities from Lake Lanier, Atlanta, Georgia, United States - LL_1208_BB | ecosystem: Environmental > Aquatic > Freshwater > Lake | place: USA: Georgia | collected... | reverse complement strand
GCCTTCCGCCATATCTTTCTTTTCTTTTTCTTCACGCTCTTTTTTCTGCTTGTCTAGTAAATCTTGTAATCTTTTAGCACCAGCATCCATATCATATCCGGCACGTTTCATAGAGTTTTTAAACTTTTGTTGTGGTGTTAATTTTTGATATTTGGCTTCTTCAACGTCTCCGTCACCTTTGAGGTTACCCGTGTCTTTGGCTCTTTGTAACATATCGTAACGATCTTTAAAACCTTTAACCCCAGGTTTGATGTTGGCAGCATCGGCACGATCACCGTAGGTCTTATTTTTCAAATGTTTCAATGTTGTCTGCGCCTGGTGACTGTGGGGTGTTCCTTCGTTGTCTTTTTCACCCATTAGACGATCACCACGATGACGCTGTGACCACTCTTGAGTTAATTTTGTAATAAATTTTTCTGCTATCATTCTAGCCTGATGTCCTGCCTTTTCTCCAAACTTTTCACTAATTGTTTTTTCTACGTCAATAAGTATGCCTTCGTGTCCTCTAAATGGACCTACATTTGGATTTGAGCGATTGTAAAAACTATTAACAATCTTTGCGATTTCTTGTATCATGCTGTCTTTTTCTTCTGCTACAGGTTGTTCAGGAGGAGGTGCTGCGGCAGGTTCGGCGGCAGGTTCTTGTGCGGGCTGTTGTGGTGCTAGACCTAGATAGTCTAATAGATCTTGTTTTCCTTCTTCCATAGCCCAGGCCTGAAATACTTCAAGAGCGTCCATATCAGGAAACTCTCTTGCCGCTGCCTCAAACTTCTGTTCTAGATCATCGTTCTCTAATCCAAATTCACTAAAAAATTGATAAGCATTGCCTAATTCTAGTTTTTGTCCTGTGGCCTTAAGGTTGTCTAATTCTGTTTTGAGATTTTCTTTTTGATCATCTGGTAAGTCATTTTCTGCTACTGCTTCTGCCCATGATTCAAATTTTTCAAAGCCTTCTCGTTTGCCTGCACGGAGATCTGCGAGGTCGTCACCTTCTATATCACCGTCTTTGTCTACATCTAATTTGTCTTGATTACCTTTTAATTCTTCAGCAGCATATTGCTCTAGATCCACCGTATTGGTTTCCTGCATGATACTATGGATCAATGGAAATAGGCTAGCCAAGTGTTCGTTAAATGATGATTGTGTAAATTTTGCCTTATATTCTTCCATAGTGACAGGATCTAAATCTGCCATTAATGGTTGTTCTTGTTCGTTAAATTCTGCCACCCATGATTCATAATGATGACGCTTTGATAATGCTTCTATTTGTGCCTTGAGTTCATGTAAACGGCCTACGGCCCTCTCTGTGATTCCTAAAGCATCATCATGCAATTGACTGTGTTGGACCTGCTTTTGAAATTCCTGTAGTTGCGCGATCTGTTCGCTCATTCTCATAATTGCCTTGCCCGCAGGATCATGTGGAACTCCGCCGTGATCAATATGCTGGCCCATGGCCATAGCACCTGCGATATGTATAAATGGATACTTAAATCTTTCACCATCTCTATTTTGAATAAAAATTGCCTTGATGTTTTTACGTTGACTACGGGCACCTGGATAGGCTTCATCTACTGCCTTGTGATGTCTCACAATAACTTCAGTAGCACCCCTAACGGCACGGCTTGTTTTTTTAGAACTCTTGTGAGTCCAGCGTGATTCTGTCATGTTCATAGGTTCTTCCTTCGGACCTTGTGTTGCAGCAAGATGCTGAAAATCATTTTTATCTAAATTTGTTTTTGCTATATCTCTCGTATCGAATCTCAACAGCCTTCTCATTGCGAATAGACGCATCTCTTTTAGAAAATCATACCATAGTCGCTTGGCGGCATCGTCTTGTCCTTCTGTGATGCCTTGGCTGTAATAAATTTTAAGACTACCTAGGTCGCCTAGACTAACACTGACTCTACCTAAATTAACACCTTCTTTAACAAAATCAAAGTCAAAGAAACGTGCTTCTGTAGGATCAATGGTAATAGCACCTGCTTCGTCGCCCATTTCTAGGTTTTGAAAACGACTGCGTACCTTGTCAAAGAGGTCTTGTGAGATTATTTGAATAGCTTTCATAGCGTTATTTATTAATAATTACTAATGTAGATGGGCATGGGCATGACAAATTCGTCGTCTCTTTCTTCACGAAGTTTGTCATAGATTGCAGGATCCCATTCTTGTAGCATAACAGTCATCCTTACAGCCAATAATAGACTACTTACAAGGTCATCTGTGCTGCCTTGTTTTCCTTCAAAACTTATACCCTTTGCTACAAATGTTTTTAATTCTGAAATTAATTGCTTAGAATTAAGTTCTAATCTCTTGCTTTCTATTAGATGTTTTAATTTAGCGCAGGTGCTTATCTTGCTGCTGTGAGTAGTATTAAATCCTCTTCTAAATCGTCTTACATGACCTTTTTTAAGCGGCTCACTTAGAAATAGTCCAGGAATACTGTCTTCACCTATTTCATCTATTGCTACTATAGCGGCTTCGCCTACTGCATTATTTTCAACACTATAGTATAGACTAGGGGTCACTCCTTTTGCAGTAAACTTTTCGCTGATGTAGTTGCAGATATCTCTTAAAATCCTTACCTGTGCCTGTATGGTGGTAAGATTATGGCTCCATTCTGCTACTTGCCTAAATGTAGGTATTTCTAAAACCTGTATAGCAGCAGGATCACCCCCTGTGCCTAAACTAGGATCCATGGCTACAATGTAGGTCATTTTAGGATTGACCTTTTTATACCAACGACACTGACCCATACGCATGTACGGCTCTATGCCTTCTAACTCTGCTAGACAAATACTGCTTACCAAGGTTTCATCAAATACCAAAAATTCACATTCGTGCTCACGACGAAAGCGTTCCTCACCGATACTGGCACGTTCTACGGAAGCCCACTTTTCATCACGTTCTGGATGCTCGCTCCAATGTGCCTTAAAGGGGAAAAATTCATTACGACCTACTTCTGTGCTATTTCCGAATTCATCAAACCTAAAGTTGGCTTCCTTCCAAATCATAGCAAATTGATCTTCATCTGAATTTGGAGTTGACGTTAAGATAGCCTTACCACCTGTGGCCAGTGTAGGACGAATTGATGTCCAAAACTCTGTAGCAATATTAGGCTCAACGAACGCAAACTCGTCGGCATATAGCAATGAAATACTCATACCACGACCTGTTGTTTCTGTTGTAGTTTGTGCTACGATACGAGATCCGTTATCAAACTCTATACTCTGCTTGTTATAACTTACTACACCACCTCTAATATGATCTGGACACAATTCATAGGCTGTTCTAATTTTGTGCATGATCTCTTGGGCACCCGTGTACTTGTGCGCGGCTACCAGTATTGTACTATCTGGATTAAACATAGCATACCATAGTAGATAACCTGCGGCAGTTGTAGTTTTGCCTGTCTGTCTTGGTAGCAGATTAATATTAAATCTATGATTATGATAACTGTCTACAAGTCTAACTTGATATTCATAGGCCTGATATAACAATCTACCCTTTACAGGATGTTGAATATAAAAGAAGTTATTAAGGAAAAAATGTGGGCCATTCTTTTGATCTGCACACTGCAATAGATCATTGATCTGATCTTCAGTATATTTTTGGGCAACGTGTGCAGTTTTTACTAATTTGGTATCTACTATAGGCATAAGGGTATTTAATGAAAAAAATAGCCTCCGAAGAGGCTATCTGATAAGAAAAAGTCTTACTAATTTTCACTAACGAATTTTTTATATTCTGCGAAAAGATGCTTTTTCACTTCTTCCATGGTCGGAACGCCCTTGGGCATGTTTCCGTCCATTCTATCGCCTTGCCCTGGCTGATTTTCTTTGTGTGCGAATTGGTTTGGGTCAAATTCGCTCTTGTCGTTGGGATCTTCTGGTGTATTATCATATTCGTCAACAGGCTTACGTTCATCGTCGGAATCGTCGCTGTCATCTGAATCATCACCAGCATCCATTGGATTTAATTTATCAATCGTGCTACGCATTGTATCTGTTGCACTGGCAGGAGGGCCCATTGGTTCTAGCATACCTGCTGCGGGCTCTGGCATAACTGGCTCTGCTGACTTATGTCCAGCCAACGTCATTATAGTTGTTAGCATGTCGCTTAGTTCTTCGCCGCTGCCTGCTGTCATATTGATGCTAGCAGGATGACTTGGTCTTTCTGGAGGCATAGCCATCATGCCCATTTCTGGCATAACACCGCACTCTTCAATAGGTTGTTGATTTTCTTTAACAACATTAGGGTTAGCAGCATCTAATTCTGCTAATCTTTTTAATACGTCTATCATATGCATAATTATTTCCTTGGATCTGGAGCCTGTTTTAAAACACCTGCTGAATGTGCGGGATTATCTGTATTATATTTGGCTGCACCTTCTGTAGGAATTTGTTCGCCTCTTTCTTTGCGTTGTAATTTTAGAATATCATTCAACTCTTTAACGAATCCAGTGTTATACTTATCGCCATAAAAATCCTCAAATTTAGCATTAGCAGACTCTTTATAATTGGGATCATATAGTAGGGCGCCTTCACGCTGCGGTTCTTCACGTTGGTATTCTTCCGAAGGTTCACCTGGTCTACGAACAACGATTCTTTGTTTTCCAACACCAAGTTCCGAACTTAGATATTCAGTGAGTTCAAATTGTGTTGTAGGAAAATCTAAACTTATTTCGTAGATATTAACTTCACAGTTCTTAACCTGAGGGAAATCCAAGGGTAATGCTTGAATAGGTGTTTTAGATTTCTTAAAACTCTTTAGTTCGTTTTCATTGGTAAAACGTCCTAATAACCTTTTCATATTGGATTCTTCGTCAGTGGTCATTTCCTTGGCGATCTTAATTTTAAAATCGTAGGTCTTTTTAGATTCGGTTAGATATTCTTTAAAGGATTTCATAATAACTTATTTATTCATCTTTTTAAGTTTTTCTAAGATGCTATTGCGATCTGTTAGGATATATCCCTCGCCTTCTATGGGCTCTTCTGCCTTATTAGACTTTTTGTCTATGGCTAACTTTTTAAGTTGGAGGTCGACCATTTTAAGTTTTTTGTCTATTTTGTGCGACTTGGCTGTAATAGCGGCGTTCATCATCTGTGCTGCAACTTCAAACATACGAGCACCATATCGTGCCTCTACGTTCATACCTAGATCCATAAGATCGTCATAGGCCTGCTCTGCTTTTGATGCCAGAGCATCAAGTTCTGAATCGGCCATGTCTCCTAGTCCTACTACCCTCGGAAGTGCTGATGATATCTTGTCAAACTCTTCAAGTTTTTCTTGAAGATTTATAACAGGCATAGGCGCATTATCTTCTTTCTTAGGTATTTCAACCGGTTCTGGGGCAATGTTTAGTATTTCTTCTAGTCTTTTTGTCATACCATTACTTATTTCGTTTTTTTAGATTATGGAAAATATCACCTTCGTTTATTACCCTAAACCTTATGCCTCTATCTTTGCACCAATCATTTGCAGCCGCCCACTTGGCCATATTTTTTACATACTGTGCTTGGTTATAGGGATTAGTACCAACTTTTTCTTTAAGGGTTTGTTTGCTAGGTTTTATCTCAACTAATTCGGCATGTTTTTTATTATTACGATCTAGGTAAACAATTAAAAAGTCTGGCACATACACAGTCTGCTTACCTGTTAGCGGATCTCTGTAGGGAATTTTAACAGGCTCACTGCTCCATTGCTCTACAGCAGGATTATTATCACAAAACATCATAAATGTATGTTCCCAAGAACTTCTATATGTAGGTGCCCTACCTCCTACATACTTTTCTGGGTTTTTGACCGTGTAAATTCCGTTACTGAATCTTAAACTCATGCCAGTATGTTTCTTGCTACCTCCGGATTGGTAGTAAAGGGTTGAGCGTACCCTAGACTGCTTGTTTTTAGTCTATTGTAATTAAGAATTTCCGCTACTAGGCCCGATAACTCTATTTTGTCAATTTTTTTAAGAGTATCAAGAATTTCCATAGGGTTGTATCCGTCGGTTTTGGCCTGTTGAATAATTGTAGACGCAATCTGCTCTGCTGCTACTTCCTGAAATTCGTTGTTTACAAAAAAACCTTTCATTGCTGCTAAAACCGTAGAATCTATTTCAATAGGAGGTGAATAAAAAGAATCAAATGCCTTTAGGGTTAAATCTGATTGATTAATTGAAGGGGGTAAATTTGTTAGGTTTTTCATGTTAAGTTTTTGGTGGTAGAATTACTGCGGCAGGATTTATTCTTATTTTTCCATCTACTGAAGTATTTAAACCTTTAAAGATATTAACACCAGCACCTCCAGGTAAGTTAAAAATCCCAGGTTGTTGTTGTGTAGATCTAGGTTCTGTGTACTTGCCAGGACCGCCGCCTAACACCTGTCCTAACACTCCTTGAGAAATGTTATAACCTGTCGGGCCTTGTCTACCTAGTCCATTTTTATTAACCACATTTCTTAATAAAATATTGGCTATTTGTCCTAGAGCACTCTGCTGCTGTGGTGCTCCTACAAGGCCATAGACACGCTGCCTGCTCTTTTGATCGAATAAAGGATTATAATTGGTTCTATTATTAGGTACCCCAAATACTCTAGATTTACTTTGATTATCAAAGTCCGATCCTGTAGAATCTTGAAATTTATATGGGCTTCCAACTGGATCATAGTATTCTACACCGAAGGTAGCAGGTTTAGATCCTTTTGTCACTTGACCAATTTCATATAAAACATTTTCGTAATCGACTGACATTGAGTTTTGTAGTATCTTATTTGATTCAGTTTGACTTAGGCTGTCATGTCGCCATTCTGTAATAAGGGGATTTACTAAGGTAAATTTTGTAAAATTTCCTTGATGTAAAGAGTAAATTTCAATATTATTAAAAAAGGGTATTAGTATATTGTTATTATAAAAACCGTAGGTATTAAATGAGTTGTTATATTTCGTGTCTTGAAATGCCGCAGGTATAAACTCTCCTGCTGCGGCACCTGCATTTATATCACCGTAGTTACTGTCAGCATAATAATGCTTATAATAATTCATCCATAGTCTATTTGTTACATCACTATTATCGTCATGAAACTCAATATTAACATTTCCATAATCTAATTTAGTTTGTACAACTGTTTTTCTGTTGTACTGATTTAATTTTTCTACCTTAATACTGAATTTTGGTAAATCAATTTTTTTAACTAGCAATCCTACTTTTCTTTTATCTTCCGTAAACTTTTTATCAAGTATGGCTTCTTCATTAATATTGAATACTACAAAATAGATAAATCCTAATTTCGGTGCAAGAGCAAATTGGTTATCTCTATAGAGTCTAGATGCATGAGCATAGTCTTTCATGACTATGTTGCCGCTGTTAAGGTAATTTATAAACGGGTCACTCATATAGATATTTATATAATAAAAAAGCCCGGATGTTTCCGGGCTGTAAAGAGTCTAAGTAAATTAGCCTCCAGTTGATAGTCCTTGTGCGCCAGGTGGTCTTACAACACGACCTACTTGTAGTCCTACACCTACTGCTGTACCACCAGGTTCTTGTAATTGAATAGCATTATCATAACGAATTGTTAAACTGATATCTAGTGCGCCATTCTCTCCATAGTTACCTTCTGCATAGGTAGCCTGTTTGATATAGCAACCTAGGTATTCAAAACTTTCTAAGGTTACTGGTTCAAACGCTCCATTACCGCCGTCTAAAATCTCAACCCTCATTCTAAATTTGTAATCAATGCCGCTTGCAGCCGCAGATTGTTCAAAGAAATCAAATTGTTTCTGTAGTTGTTCACCAACTTTTCTTGTAACAACACCGCTGGCATCATCTCGCAACACAACTTTTGTATCAGAGAAACTGTGTTTCCCTGCAAGTTTAACTGTACTGTTATAAACAGGCAAATTAATATCTTCAAAAGTTATATCTGGTCGTGCTGCGCTTACGATCTGCTTGGTAAGTTCTGTGCTTGGGTTGCCTGCGACTCCAAAGTTGTCAAATGTAACCCTAAACCTATACTTTAGTTTAGGCATTAATAAACCTTGAGTAGTCGCTGCCTGCGTAGCACTCAACGGAACTGTAAATCTATTTAAACTTGCAATTGGCATTTAATTGCTCCTCATACCTTTATATTTACCATTATAGTCCGGCTTGAATATCACCAGTGTTTTTCAGTCTTAGCGGAATATAGATATATTCAACTGCTTTGACAGGTTCTATAGCAATATCCACGTATAGTTCATTACGATCTATTCTAGCCGCTGTGTTATTTGTTTCATCGCAAACTACAATGAAGTCATATAGAGCACGTTGGCCTACTAATTCAAGTAAAATGCTTTCTGCTGCGGCTTTGATCTCTCTACGTGTCTGAGCATCGTTTGGTTCAAACAAGAAAGGACGAGCCATCACGTCTAATTGTCTACGTAGGTAACATACCAATCTAGCAACGTTAATTCTATCTAAACTACTGGCGTTTCTTGCTCTTGTTCTCTGGCCATAAACAACAAGTCCTACTCCGGTTAGTGTAGCGATAGGATTAATTTTAACATCATCTAATACATCACGAAGACCTTGATGTAGTACCGCAGAAGTAAATTCTCCTTCGCTTGTGATATAACCTACAGAAGTTGCATTATCTACTCCACCTCTACGAAGTCCTGCTGGAGCGAACCATGGGAAACTAACGTTATCACTCTTGATAATTGTACGTAATGCCATATGACTTGGAGGTACAACAATACTATTACCGGAATTATCATTAGTAAATCCGCTTGGATAGTAAACTCCTAGATATTCATCAAAGGTTACTAATCCATCATCGTTGTTATCTACGGCACCTGCAGAATTTAAACCATAGGCATTAAGTTCTGTACCTGTAGGCAGTAACCTAAATGGTGTATCACCTACAACAAACGCTGTTAGACCTCTATCTGTGTTAAGTGTTACCATATTAGCTATAAGTTCTGGGTATCCAGGTGTAGCCATTAAGTTGAAGTTTAGTGTATCGGTATCTCTAACTAAAGTATTTGTATCTACCTGAGCCTTTAGACTTTCTACAATGTACTTTCTTTGAGAGTGTCTGCCGAAAATACCCGATCCGTCTTCGTTCACCGTATTTTGTGCGACCCAACGATCTGCTTCGTATGCACTCATAGATTGGTTACCGAATCTTGTGTTTAGTCCGTTATTGGCAGTGATGTCAATATGACCCACAACATATTTTTTAACATTGAATCCTGAACGACGAGTATTCCATAACTTCATACCACGTGGATAAAGTGCAGGATCTGGTGCATCTGGATCTTTATAGTTGCTGCTGAGTAGATTCTTGATTGTACTTGGCATTAAAGTGTTACCTGCTGTTGCCCAACGTGTATCAGCAAATAACCATCCCTCTGGTGAAGATTGATCTGTAGTATCTTGTAGTACCCATTTGCTACCTACAGAAATAGTTGAATTGTATATATAAATGTCTCTACCATATCTTTCTAGATCTGCTGTACTTACCCAAACATCCCCTGTTACTAAATTACCGCCGTCTGATCTGTCACCGTCAACTGGCTCAGTGGCAGACACAATAGGTCCTTCAGGGTCTGTGTTATTAGCATAGTATGGACTTGTTGAATGTTTCCAACCTACCCATGTTGTGCCATTGTGAACTAATAGATCTACTTCATCTACTACACTGCTATACCATAATGTTCCATCTGCAGGAGTTTCTGCAGGAGCATCTGGCCTGGCTTCAAAACTTAGAGGTCTCCAGTTTGTTCCTACAAAATCAAACCCGTCTCCTGTGGGAGCATCATATAAGTTTGTTGTAGATGTAGTAGCGAAACCGCAGCCTACTGTTAAAGGATTGTTAGCAGTATCTTCAACTTGAATTAACCCACCAAGTGCATGAGTGAAAGAAAGTTTGTAATTCGTAGCATCCCATGCAGCAGTTACATGGCTTAGTCCAGCAGCACTAACAGCAGCAGGAATATAGGATCCGATGTATGCTACGTTATTTGTTGCTGTGAAAACTACTGAACTAGTACTTCTCCATGATGTACTTGTACTGCTTTCTCTAATGTTAAAACTGTAAGTTGTGGCATTAACTCCTGCAACAGGTGAAACAGGGCCAGTAACAACTGTTGCTCCAGTTGCTACTCGTCTCCATGGTTTAAAGTTTGCTACTTCTGCCACATCATGATTAAAATTATATTCTACATATAAATTTCCTGCAGGAATGTTTTTTCCTCCTGCATTATCTAAATTATATGTTGCTGCTACTTGTGTGCCATATAGCGGTGCTGCCACTGATACCCAGCCTTGTGCAGCATCGTATTTTTTAAACACCCAATTAGCACCATTATTTGGTGTTGTAGCATTGACCCACACACTTCTGTTAACTGTTGAAACAGTATAGGTTGGATATGTGTAATGCGGAGAAATTTCTAAATCTTTTCCTGAATCAAAACCTTGATTAACTGCTACCCAGTTATTTGATGCATTTTTATAATAAAGTGAGATTGGAGATGCTGAAGGAAACGTTAATGCGAAATCACCAATACTACCTACTGATGTGCTAGGAAGGTTACCACTCCAATAATTGCTAGGACTTGCGTCGTCTAGAACTATGGGAGTTTGATTTACAAATCTTGATGTTGTAGTATTCCATGTTTTGACACCAAATGTGGAAGCCGCTGTATCAACCCAATAGGTTCCTGCGATAGGATCTCCTTCAGGGGCACTACCTTGAGGTGCAAGTTTGGCTAGATCTACATCTGATCTTACAATATATGCTCTCGAACTGACTCCTAGTAAACTGTAGGCAGTTTGCAGCCCGTATTCATTTAGTTCATTGCCGTGCAGTGAATTGCCACTGGCATCTGTGTAAAATAACGGAGTACCAAATGTATCTGTTAAATCTCTTTGACTTGTAAGTAACCAAACTTTACCAGCGTTGGCAGCAATTGTGCCCTGGGCAGTGCTGCCACTAGGGTTAGTTTTATCTTGTTCTGTGGCTACGAATAGCATAGGAACAGTTCCTGGGGCTGCAGGAGTATAAAAACTCTCATCAATAACTGTTACTTGTACGCCTGGTGATTCTAATGTCGCCATTATTCTATCTCCTTAATGGATTATTTGAAGTATTTATATTTTACTCCAAAAAATTCAGGTGTTAAATAATGGAAAAAGGGAACCGAAAAGGGCTTATATGAGAGACTTATGTAGAGTTTGTAGTCAACGACCGGTGGCTATTAATTATATAAAACAAGGCAAAACATTTTACAGGACAAAATGTGATCATTGCAGTAAGAAAAGATCCGATGGTAGTCCTCAGTGGGCTAAGGCTGGGTATAAAAAGAAAACATCTTGCGATAGATGTGGATTTAATTCTAAGTATACAGAGCAATTTAATGTTTTCTATGTTGATGGACAACCTACTAATGTCAAATGGTCTAATCTAAAAACGGTTTGTGCTAATTGTCAACGCATTTTACATAAACTTAGGCTACCTTGGCGACAAGGTGATCTGACCCCTGATTTTTAACAATGAAATCAAGTTGTGAATAAAGAGTATTTAAATTTTGGTCATTGTTAACTTCAAAGTCTGTTGGCGATCCAATCCAACTTGTTTCGCTAGAGTGAATTTCTAATTCTTGCATTTTTTGCCTGCTAATCGCCCAGGTCATGTTTGTAGGACCTGCATTCATGTTAACTGCATCTTGAAACCATTCAGGATCGGGTCCGCGCTTGATTCTTATTACAAGGCCGTTTGAATCATGTATGGCCTTAATTTCATTGGGAAATCTAACGTCACTGATAACCACATTATCTTTGGTTTTCATTAATTTATTTTCTACACTGGCAATCCAAATGTCGTCATGAAAGTTGTTTCTGAGAACTTCAGTACCCCAATACTGTAAAACCCAGCGAGGTGTAAGATAAGGAATGTCTAATCTATCGGCCCACCATTGATCTATCTGTTCTCGCCATTCTCTTGCTTCAGAAGTACGCCCTTCTAACAAGGTTCTATCCCAACCAAATACAGCGGCTACTGCATCTTTGAGTGTATTAGCGAAACTGTCTCGCCTAAATCCGTAATAGTTTACTAGATAGTCTGCGGCTGTGTCTTTACCGCAACCAATGAAGCCAACAAATCCTATAATCATAGTACTCTCCGCGATACTATAATTTATTGCATTTGTATTACGTTGTCAATTTTTAATTAGCCAATTACAAAAGTAAGTGGGGTGCCGCCGTCTTTGTATGTTATAAGGTCGTTCTCTAGACGTTCTAGATCTGCTTTACCTTCTCCTTTAAGTGCTGTGCCGTTAAGAGATGTACCGCCTTGTGGACTGGCAATTTGATTAAATTTTTCTCTTGCTTCACCTATCATAATTTTACACACCGCTAGACTATAATCTTTAAGCCATTGATTGGCATAAGGGTCTTGAAGTAGATTAAAATCTGGTCTATAATTATAAACCCATAACAAGACTTCCTCTTCACTTCTTGGGCGTTGCATTAAAGTTAATTTTTTAGTAGTTTTGTTAAAAGTGAAGTTAATTTCACTACCGAACATTTTACCTACTTGTTTTTGATAACTTGCAAACGCATAATAGGTAGCCAATCCACCCATATTTGTTGCTGTAAGAAGATAGGTATTAGAATAGGCAAGATTAAATGGTTCAAATAAAGTACCCCCTTGACCTCCTCCAGACCTAGAACCTATAGATCTACGGAAGATTTGCCTTATGTTCATGACTTCCGGAGGCAGAATGTGATCATTTCTATCAACTTCTATGGTTAAAAAGGCATAACTTTCTTCTACTGCATTACTACTTCTAGTTCTAAAATAATTAAGAGATCTATCAATGGCAAGATTATAATGTGCTGGGTCTAATTCAACGTCTACCATGCCATCACCTAGCATTAGCTTACAATAATCTATAACCTTTTGTCGTTCGTTTTCGTTCTCAGTCATAACCATATTTAGCAATAAATAAAGGACTATGCCACGCTTATCACTATATCGTCCGGAAAAGGGCAACGATTTTCGTTTTTTAGATCGTGTTATAAATGAACAGTTCCAAGTTGGTGGTACTGATGTTTATCTACACAAATATCTAGGTCCTGTTAGCCCTTCAGAGGAAGATGCTACTCCTGCACAACCTATTACAACAAATGGTATACCTGAACTTGGTATTCAAGATCTGTTGTTTATGGAAAATAGGGATAGGCATTATGATCCAGATATCTATATAATTCGTGGAATTTATACATTACAAGATATTGATTTTAATCTGAGTCAATTCGGTCTCTTCCTAAATAATGATAATATAATAATTACTTTCCATTTGCGTACAAGTTTTGATGCTATTGGAAGAAAAATTATGGCGGGAGATGTTATTGAATTGCCGCATCAAAAAGATGAATATGCACTAGATGATGCTCTTGTGGCTCTTAAACGATTCTATGTGATTAGTGAAGTGTCAAGGCCAGCAACAGGTTACAGTCAAACATGGTATCCCCATTTAGTTAGAGCAAAGTGTCAACCGTTAGTAGATACCCAAGAATTTAAGGAGATATTAGACGGTGATAGTGGTGCGGGAGATGGAAGTTCCCTAAGAGATCTTTTATCAACTTATCAGAAAAATCTTGAGATTAATCAACAATTGATTGCACAAGCTCAAATTGATGCAGATAAAAGTGGGTACAAAACAGATCATTTCTATGTGATCCCTCTAGATAGTGAAGAAAAAGTCAACACAGCAGATGCTTCTGATACTGAAACAAATATTAGTGATAATAGTTTACCGCCCGATGCAAGTTATATTTTAGAAACACCCGAAAATAATTATTATGTGGGATATCTAACTGGTGATGGTGTACCACCAAATGGTTCTCCTTATGGATTTGGAATAACATTTCCGCCAGGTCCAGTAGATGGGCAATTTTTTCTTAGGACAGATTATCTTCCTAATAGACTATTTAGATATGATGGTAGACATTGGGTCAAATATGAGGATGATGTTAGAATGACACAGAGTACATTGGGAGATACACAAACAAATAATCCAGATTTAATTAGAAGAAAATTAAAGGCCAGTTTTGTTAATAATACTTCTACAAATGTAATTGCAGGTGAAACTGTTATAGAAAAACAGGCCTTAAGCAAGGCACTAAAACCAAGGGCTGATATCTAATGGATTTTTTTTACGACGGGCAGGTAAGGCGTTACCTTACACAATTTATGAATATCTTGAGCAACTTTGCCTATAAAGATGGCAAGGGTAATCTCGTGCAGGTTCCAGTGCGCTACGGTGATATGACTAGACAAGTTGCTCAAATAATCAAAAAGAATTCTGAAAATACTATTCCAAGTGCTCCTTTTATAGCCTGTTACATTAAAGATCTACAATTTGATAGAGCAAGATTACAGGATCCAACTTTTATCAGTAAGGTGCACATAAGAGAGCGTGCATTTGATGAGGATAATCAAGAGTATTTAAATGTACAAGGTAGTAATTTTACTGTAGAACGAATTATGCCTAGTCCTTGGACTATTACATTTTCTGCAGATATTTGGTCAACAAATACTGAAATGAAATTGCAAATTTGGGAACAAATTGTGGTATTTTTCAATCCCAGTTTTGAGATACAGACCACAGACAACTATATTGACTGGACCAGTTTGTCTACAGTGACCTTAGAAAGGCAAACATATTCTTCTAGAACGATCCCACAGGGTCTAAATGAAGATATTGATATTCTTACGATGGAATTTACTGCTCCTATTTGGATCACTCCGCCTGCCAAGGTAAAGAAATTAGGCATTGTAACAAAGATTATAAGCAATGCATATGCAGTAACCCAGGGCCTAATAAATTCTACCTACGACAAAGAGACTGCCGCTGAAATATTTGGAGACATAAATCCAGACACTGTAATAACAGTTACACCTGGTAATTATGATTTACTGGTTCTAAATAATACTGCAAGACTAGTACATTCAAATGGTCAAGGTGACGACATAAATGTTACTGAGCCTGGAAATAGTTTCTCTTGGTACAGGTTATTAGATTTATATCCGGGAAAGTTTAGAGCAGGCCTAAGTCAACTAAGATTTGCACAACCTGACGGTAATGAAGTTGTAGCCACAATTTCAATTAATCCTGTTGATGATAATATTATGAATCTCAATATTGATCCAGATACCATACCAAATAACACTATTATACAAGGAAGAGGTACTGTAGATGCTGTTATAAATCCAGAAACTTTTAATCCTATTCCTCATCCTGCTGTAGGAACTCGTTATATAATATTAGAGGATATAAATGTTAATCCATTATACGGAACATTTGGATACGACGGCCCAGTTGCATGGAAGAATTTAGACGGTAGTGATTTTCGAGCTCATGCTAATGATATTATAGAGTGGAATGGTCAACTTTGGTACTCTATTTTCAATTCACAAACAGAAACAGATGTAGTATACATAACTAACTCATATACAGGAACACAATATAAATGGGTCAATAATAGTTGGACCAAGACCTATGAAGGTGTGTATGATAAACAGTTATGGCGCATGATACTTTAATTTGTAGTGGTGGACTTTTCTTATCTAGAGATACAAAACGATTTTTGTTTTTACAAAGAACATCTAAAAAGACCGCAGGTACTTGGGGACTGGTTGGTGGTAAAAAAGAATCAATTGATCATACCCTCGTAGATACACTGAAACGAGAAATTGAAGAGGAATTAGGTACTGCCCTAATAGATAAAATAGTACCATTAGAATTATTTACGAATAGTGATCAGAGTTTTCAGTACAATACCTACGTGCTAATTACACCTAGTGAATTCATACCTAAACTAAATGGAGAACATTCAGGTTATTCTTGGTGTAATTATGAGTATTGGCCAAAACCTCTACACAGAGGTGTGAGAAATAGTTTTAATAATAAAATTAATAAAATTAAACTTAAATTGATTCTAGATTTACTTTAGATCTTTAGGGCTGAAACCGTAGGTTCCCATATGATAAAGTTCTTGGCTTAAAAGTGTATCAACTTTTACGGTGAATCCCGCTGCGGCCATTTTTTGGCAAAGATACATATCTTCTCCAAGAAAGTCTTTACTCTCCGGAGACCACTGAAATTCAAACCAGGGTTTTTCAATCTTCCTTAAAATTGAAGTTTTCATTAACATACAGCCCATGCCAATTCCTTCTACTGGAACTAGGTCTTTGTAAACATCCATGGGTAAGGGATTTTGCCAATCACCTATAGTTTCATAGGCAACACCTTTATGAGGAACTTGCCTTCTTACATAATTTCCACATACGATATCTTCATTATGATTCAATAATCGCATGGCAGTTGAGGACGGGCAAACAATGTCACTATCTAACCATAACATATAATCTGCTCCAATATCCAATGCTGATTGAGCAAGATTTTGACGTTGAGTTAAAAGGATTGTACTAGCATCCATGATAACTTCAGTATCTAGGTTATTGAGTGTGTTGAATTTTACAAGTTCAATTACACTTAATGCATGATGAGAAAATATATGATCTCTACATGGAATTAGAACTGCTAACTTAGTTGCTTTATTTGACCATTTACTTGCTGAAAATACAGATTTCTTTTTCATGCTCCTGCCACATCTGAACTTAAATTTTCACCTTTAACTGCAAGACCTTGAACCTGATTGATAAGGTCTTGAGTACGTTTAGCAACTAGTATGAAGTCATTAGGGTTTAATTTACAAGCGGTATCTAAGGTTGCGTAATTCAATCTGCCCATTGTTAATGTTTCTAAAGCACTTGTTCTAGCCAGTTCTTCAATAAAATTATCTTTACCATCTTCTTCATTTACTGTAAGAAGTTCTGCTACATCTGCATCACTAATATCTGCTAACAATTCTAAAAGATATGTTAATTCAATTTTTTCAGAGGGTGTTGCAGATTTGTTTGCCTTTAAAAATTTAATTCTTAGTAAGAAATTTTGTAAACCTTTGATATCAGACAGTCTATCATGATAGATTACATTGTCTAATTCCCATTTACTGGGACCTGAATAAATTTGATTTAAAACTTTGTCTATGCTGGTAACTTTCATGTTTAATAGGTATAAGGTGCATTTTGCCCTCCGAAAGTTGCTGAGAATGAAATCTGAGCGCCTGCCGACTTAGGTGGAGTTGGATATGTGCCTAAAATTTGAGAAAGTTTAATATTTTGAGACCCGCCATTTACAGATCCCGAAGGGTCAGCATCACCTGCACTATTAACTGCTACGTTGGTGTATGCTTTATAAACTCTCCCAAAGCTTAGTTCTGATCCTGTTCCAGGTAATGCTGGCATAAAATTCTAAGGCCTTTTATTTAATGTTGTTTTTTCTCAGAACATCTAAAATCTGGTTTATAATTTTTTGTTGTTCTTTGATTGCTTCAATAAGCAAAGGAACTATTTTTTCATACTTGACTGCCTTAAAACCATCTGCTCTAGTTCCTACAATTTCTGGGAGAACATTTTCTATTTCTTGTGCTATAACTCCTATATCGTGTTTTCTTACATAATAACCATCTTCACCACCACGTGCATCAATATAAGATTGTTTCCAATCAAACTCGTAGCCTCCTATTGAATTTATTTTTTCTATGGCATCGCTTAAGGGCACAATATTTTCTTTGAGATTTTTATCTGATCCATAATAGGCTGTAATTTCATTACTGGCACGAATTTCTCCTGCTACACCTGTAGCAATTGTGCCACCGCCTACCCAAAGTGATCCTCTAGATACAATATTTTTACCTATGCCCAATCCGCCTGTAACAATTAGAGCACCGGTTGTTGTAGATGTTGCTTCTGTAGCATTTGTAATTGTGGTTATGCCTGTTATGTTAACGCCACCACCGACGTATAAATTCTGACCAATACCAGCGCCGCCTGATATCTGTAGGGCACCTGTCTGTGTTGATGTAGCATTGGTAGTATTTGTAGTTTTAATTACATCGTCGGTTTGGATTAAGGTAGTAGTAATTGTTGTTATATCAATGGTCAATTGCTTAGCATAGATAATACCGCCAACATATAAATCTTGTCCTATACCTACACCACCATTAACAACCAAGGCACCAGTTTGAGTGCTAAAACTAGTATTATCTGATTCTAAAATTAATTGGTTAGACCAACTAGGTAAACCTGCAGGCCAGTTTGAAACAAGGACCGTATTTTGTGATCCTGTGTATATAAAAACTGTAGTACTTGTTGAAGATTGAACAGGAATCTGTCCGTAATCACCTCCTTCTAGATTTGTGGCTGTGATCGCATAACTAGCGGTGGTGGCGAAACTGGCAGTAGATCCACCGCCTCCCGTGAATAATACGCCGTTTCGATATAAATTTCCCCCAAAATGTATATCTTGCCCGACTCCTAATCCACCTTTAATAGAGACAGCACCTGTTACAGTGTTAACCGCGTTTATAGAGGCTGTAAATAATGCAGAAAAAAGAGTAAATGTAGAGGTATTTTCTACACCTGTCGGTCGTAATCTCGTTAAAGGCAAGTCAGTTCTCCTTCAGATATTTATCTAATACTAATTAGATTAGTTTTCAAGAACTTCTGGGAACAAGCATTGTTGAATAAACACATCTACGTCTTCTTTATCTAATCCTAAACTTGCCATGACCTTAGGAGTATGAGGATTTTGCTTTTGCATAGTGCAATAAAAATTTTGTTTAACTATGGCGTTTGCGTCAGTCATACTGTAATCTTTTATGTGAGTTAAATAATAATCTGTAGATGATGTAATAATCTGGATTATTTGGTTTAATTCAATATCTTCATTAACATTTCCTGCTGCTATCATGTGAGGACTAAAAATAGACTTTGCCCAATGCGGTAGTTGTCTTGTTTTTTTCCAACTATAATCTACTGCCAGTTGTTCAAACCATTTTATCATATCATGATCGACATCTAAAGTTGGACTAAAATCGTGAAAGCATCCTGTTATTTTATTTTTTCCTGCAATGACATCAAACCCAAAGATAGGTCCGTTATTATGTGTATGTGGGAAAATGCAGCAGTGCATCATCCATAGATTTTTTGTGGTTCTTGCGTCTACCACATCGATGTGTGCTCTACGATAAGATTCACTTGTCCAAACTTTGTTAACCCAATTAGGTTTATTGAACCTATCCATGCTAGGTTCTAATATTTCTGTACCTGTTGTATTAAATTTTTGTTCTAAAAATTGTTCAATTTCAATTAGACAGTCCCATATTGTGCTCATAATCTAAGCATCAATATTATTGATGAGGTCCCCATTTAGATAAAGGACATGATGTATTTGCTAATTTTACTTTCAATTTCATAACACAACCACATTCTTTGCAAGTTCCCAATGTGTGATTAAACAAATCACATTTCTTACACTCATCATATCTTTTCTGTGCTACTTCTTTCACGACCCATAATTTCATAAAACACCTATTTTGCAATACCCCATTTTCCTAAAGGACACACTGAATTTGTTGATTTTACTTTGTCCTTCAGGAAACTACCTGTTTCACTGCATTTTGCATCTTCCTGAAGGAACCTATCACAGGTCTTACAAATATCAAATCGTGCCTGTGCTACTTCTAATATGACCCATTTCTTTTCCATTATTCTACCTCGTAGTCTGGCATTTCTTCAATTTCTGGTATAGTGATAGAAATATTTTTATCTGTTCTAATATTAGTTTCTTCATTCCATAGCAGTAAATTATAACTTTTGCCTGTTTCTAAATTTAACGAAAATATTTCAAGAAATTCTTGATCAGTGGATATATATTTGGTATTAGGAAGAGGCCATGACTTTATAAAGATTATATCTTTATTTTCGTTTTGTACTAAAATTCCAAAACTTAGATTGTTAAATTTAACAATTTCATCACTAGATTTAAAACTAAACATTAGAGTAATTTTTTTATCAAAGATTTCTGATTGTTCAATAGCGTATTGTCTTTGTTCTAAATCAAAAGTAATTTTAATAGAGTTTTCTATCATTTTTCACCTTTATGCTGCTGTAATTGGATATATTATAATTACCACACCTTGTGTGCCTGCACCCTGACTCCCACCTCCACCTGCATAGGTGCTTCGTAAAGTTTCTGTCGAGTTTCCTGGGGTTGAATAATTACCATTAACAGTATAATTTGATACCCCTACCGGTATAGTATGAGATCCACCGCCCCCACCGCCTGCACCATAGGCGTCCTGTCCGGGTGGTTGTCCTGGCCCACCTCCTCTAAATCCGCTGCCACCACCACCTCCACAAGATTGATCACCTCCACATCCCTGTGAACCTCCTACAGATGTTGCTTGATTTCCTGCAGCCCCACCAAATGCACCACCTATCCCGTTGGATCCGGCTTGACCGCCACCTCCACCTAATCCTGCGTTTCCACCTGCTTCAGTTCCGCCCCCACCCCCACCCCCTCCGGCGGCCATTATAAGAGTTGCACCATTTGTAAGAAAACTGCCTGCGCCACCACCACCACCTGATCCAGAACAACATGCACTACCTGCTGGACTGCCTTGTCCACCTGCAGCATAGCCGCTGGCACCACCAGCACCACCAGCACCACCGCAACTACAACCTAATACTCCAACCTGTCCACCTCCACCTGCATAAACAGTATAGGTGGTAACAGCTGGAGAGAATTTAGCATAGGCAAAGCCACCACCACCACCTGTACCACCAGGCTGGCCGCTGCCGCCCTGGCTTCCTCCTGAACCGCCTCCCCCCCACATATATACTTCTATTTCTTGTCCACCTGTTCCAAGATTTGTCACTTGAAAATTTGCGCCTGCTGTTGATGTAAATGTATGAATATTATACTGCCGAGAACCTATAGTAGTGGCAGAAAGTGTTCCTCCTGTAGCCTGAATAGGATTAAAAGGACTCCAAATATTATTCCATTGTCCACCTGCGAAAAATTCAAGGTAATTTGTGGTCGTATTGAACCTCATATTACCTATCGCAGCCACAGGTGATCTATTCGCGGTCACACCTACAGGAACTTGTAAAGTTGAAGTTGATAAACTTTCTATTTCTCTAATAAAAAATGCCATATTTTTATTCCAATATTGGTATTTATTAGATTTTTATTTGTTTTTAGTTGTAAAAAGTAATTAATCCTGCTGTAGTAAGCATTAGTATACTCCATACTCCTAGAGCAGAGTAGTATGTAGACATAGGAGTTCCAAAGTATTTATTTCCTACCATTACACATTTATGAGTAGGACTCAAAAGATATCCTACATAATCCACCACAAAAAACCATAGGAAATACTCTTTGCCAAATACAGTTGACATCAAAACTGCGAGAGCAATGAATTTTCCGCTTGACCCCATGAAAAAACTTGCCATTAAGCCAACAATAGAAATAAAAGATATACCAAACAAGGTCGTTATATCTACACCTAGTTCTCTAATATATGAATTAATATAAGCTTCTTGACTTTTAAAGTAATTTCCTAAAATAATCACTACGGCTACAGTTAATAACACTTCCCAATTTATGTAACTTAATAGTTTTTTATAATTCCATGTCTGCGTCAAGAATACATAATAGAGTGCAAGACCTCCAAAGATGACAAATACATGTTTGTCACCTCCCGTGTATATATATACCGTAATTGCCAAAAAGAATGGCAATACGTTTCTAATAACACTACTAATTTTAAACTCACTATATTCTATATTAATATCTTCTTCTTTAACTTTATAAAAAATATAATAAAAAATAAATGCAGCAGTAATAAACAGCAGCGGCCATATCAGTCCTAACCAGGCTGTATAGGTTAAACTAAAAGTGGCCATAGGAATAATCACGGTTTTTTCTAACGGGCTCCAAAGATAATAATGATGAGTAGATAGATAATCTACTATGCCCATTTTTTCTCTCCCATGATTGTGTTCACAGTTTTTATGCGTAATAGTATCTAATACACCAGCACTTACAGTTACTCTACCTTCAATAGGTAATACCCCACTAAATGCGCTAATAAGAAATAACACAACTCTATTACTATGAAAGCTATTTTTTATATAGGAATAGACGGGCATGAATAAGTTTTTTTCTTTTGCTATCCCTGCTACTATCATAATAAAAAATATTAACCAAAGATATTGCAGTCCGTTTATTAGTTTTAGTAAAAAATCTGTATCGATCATTTATTTCTCCAATGTTTTTCATAAAGTTGTTTAATTCGTTGCCTATTTAACACATATGACATAGAATTAACAAATTTTCTCTTAACACTCCACATTTCGTCATATGAATTTTTATCTCTTACAACTAATTTAAATTCATTTTCAGATAAAGGAATAATCATAGCCAGTGGTGTTCCTGCTTTTATCAAATGTTCTCCTCGTAAAATATTGAAATTTAACTGTAAATTTATTTCAGTGCTTACAGCAGGATCTAGTATACCATTTAATGCTTCAATTTCAAAAGTGTCTGGATATGGAACCGAAGTCATTAATAATTTAACACCTTTAGGAGCAATTACATGCCATGGTGTGTTTATCTTTAAAACATTAGGATTAGCCCATGGTGGTCTAGGCAAATGTTTTCCTATAGTGTTCTTATCATGAGCTTGAGCAATACTATTTGTACCTCTAAGGTTCATTAGATTTTCTGATGGAATTTCCCAACCAAATCTTTCTCCATCACTTCTAATCGTAATATCGTGCCATGCCGGAATAAGATATCCCTGTTTAAATAAGTCAAATATTCCAGGACATCTTGCGATATGAGTTTTTACTTTAGATGCCTGTTTAAAATCATTTCTAGCAAGTGATACCCATCGAGGTAAAGCATCACTTGTTTTAATAATTGGAACAGTATCGGCTAAACCGTATACATCGCTGAAAAATTCAATAGTTTTCATCGTCATAGGGCATGGGTGAATTAAACCTAATGTTCATAGCAATGTTAATTCTATGTTTATCGCTCATATTCATTTCTACTTCATGAGGGACCCAGGCCGGCCAAACCAATAAATCGCCGTCTTTGGGGCTTATTGAAATAGTGCTTACAAAGGGAGCAGTTGGATTACATGCTTCTGTTAAATTTATTGGGTTATAAAAAGTTAGATCACCTGTATTTTCTGCTTGAAGATAATAAACTGCAACGTAATGATAAAGTTTATGTTCATGAATGGCATTTTTACTGAGAGGTCTATTAATGTTTGTCCAATATTTGATTTCGCTTCCTGTAAACATTGCCGACTTCTTGGTATAGATAGGATCAGTTTCTTGATAATATTTGCCAGCTTCATTTACTATAATTCGTATTTCCTCCATTAACCAATCTAAACTTTTATACTTAAATGTACTTCTCCAACAACCTTTGTTTGTCCAAGCAATAGTTTTTTCATTTTTATGAAATTCATCCCAGGCCTGTTGGATTAAATCTTTTCTCTTTTCTTCAGTACCTACATTTTTATAGAAAATATCTGCACTTATGATAGGAAAACGTTTTATCATTATTTTTGAGCAACAACAATGTAAAGTCCGTTCCACCACATGTTTTTGTTTTCAGGACTATTCAACATTTTTTTACTATATATAACATTTAATTTTGCTAAACTAATGCCTAAGTCTGCACCTTGCACAACTCCTTGCCAATTTGCATCGTCAAAAATCATTATAACTGTGTCAGCAAAACAATCTTTATAATATTTTACAGCTTTTGCAGTGGTTTGTACATCGTGTGGTCCGTCGTAAAAGAATAAATCTACGTTATTAATTTTAGAAAGATCTACATTAAATAAATCAGAATCATGCACATTAACCTGATAACCTTTTAGATTATCTAAAAAAATCTTTTTTGTATTGTCTGGTAATTCAAATTCATCATTCATTGGTTGAACATTTGAAGACCAGTTATCTACACAGTGAACTTCTATGTTAGTTTGAGCTACTGGTAAGGCAGTCGCACCCAATGCACTTCCAATTTCTAAATAAACATTGCTATTTTTCGCAAGTCTATTTAGAAACTTTTGAACCCTGTTACTGGTTAAGCCTTCTATATTAAAGTTAACATCTTCGTTTACACTATCTACTAATTCTTTGGTAACTAGTAATGTTTTAGGGTGGGCCTGGATATCACTTTTGGCTGCATAGACCTTATCGCAGTAGTCACAATCCCAGCAGTCAAATTTGCAGTTTTTTATTTTATTTCGCCAAGCTGTAATTGGCTTACCTTCTAGGTTTGTTTCTTCTAAATATTCATTAAAAGAATCAAATAGTATTTCTTTTTTATTTCTAAAACGTTCAACAATATCAATAGTTTCAAACAATCGAGAAATGCTTTCTCTTCCGTGCATCTTAATAACATCGACATAATCTAGCAATTCTATCCAATCTTCTCTCCATGGGGGGAAATTGGCAGTTTTTAACATAGTACTAGGATCTTCATATTCCCATTTTGGGCAACTTACTCTACTGATAAGATCATTAAAGTATTGTGCGCCGTCAGGACCTCTCGTATTATTAAATTGAAAATGTTCTTTCATGACCGAGCAGCCACCTAGGCAACCTTCGTTCGCTAGTAAACTTAATTTTATATTATATTTTTTAGCTACCTTTTTACACTTAGCCAGTTCATCCCTATCTCTCATTAAATCTCTATCTAAATTTACATAATGGAATCCTGCTTCTGCCAACTTAGCCACATCATTAGCTCTGTTCACGTCCCATAAAATTGTATTTTTTATAAAAAGGTCTGGAAATTCTTTTTGAATTTGTCCTGTCATCAGCCAATGGGTATGAGGAATAGTAGCACTTCTTATTCCTGCATTGTATAATTGTTTAAAATTATGAATGAATAAATCTAAATTTTCTTGATTAGGTCGAACGAGCGTATTGTTAAATGTAGCAGAAACCTTTACACCCAAAGATTCTTGTATAAAAAGCGCCGTTTCGATTGGTCCTGTATTCGAAATGTCAAATACATCTCCCATTGCGTCTTGAATAAATGGGGGCATTCTGCTTGTAAAATATAGATCATAAATTACATCTTTATTTTCTGCTACAAATTTGTAGAATTTTTGAAATTCTTCTTGGGATAATTTAGGATTGATAGGTATGCTGAACATACACTATAGTTAGCACATATTGAAATTTATAAGTTATAAACTGAGCTCGAGGTTATCCCTAATTCCTCTGCCTGAGTAGGAGGCATATTATATCCGTAACGTGAATGAACAATTACATTAAGGTCTCTAATTGTTTGGCAGTCTTTAATTTCTATTTCAATAATTTGTTTTGCAGCAAGTAATTGAGCAATTTTACCTGTGTAATCAATATTTGCACTAATAACTTTATCTACCATTTCTATCAATGTAATATTTCTCACTGATGCCAAGGCAGATAACATAGGAGTTGAATAATTTGTATCTTTTTTATAATTTTGCGCTTCTGATAGTTGTATTGGCCAAGTTTTATATTCTAGATCGCTTACATTTAATTTGACTTCTAATACTCTTTTATCATATACATCGTCTAACATTTTTCTTAAAGCCAGTTTCATAAAAGTGATAGCATTAGATTTATCTTCGTCTGTTAGATAATATCTTGCTTTTTCACCCGTGGGCTCAGTGCTGCTTATGATATCTAATTGTTCATTGCTAAGTGTACCTGCTCTCACACTTACATACCCTGTATGGTTACCTGCAAATTTCCATGCATATGCAACTTCTTGAGAAGGTATAACAGTGGCATTTAGATGTTCTGTAATAACAATATCTTTAACACTGTCATCTAAGTAACCCACTACATAATTTAACCAAGAGCCTATTCTTCTAACAAGGCCCATTTCGGGTTCGCTAACTGTTTTGAATAGTAGATACATTTTCGTTTGATACCTGTTTGAACATTAATTGTTTAACTAACTCAGATTCTTCAGGTTTCCCTAGAGAGACATTTTTATTAACTTGACCTAATAATGCGTTCTGTCTGATTTCATTTCTTACAAAGAAATCTACTGCTAATTTCATAACTTCTAATTGCTGTGTTGAATCTAACATTGTGACTGCATCCATATTTCCAACTCCTGCTCTACCATAGGCTATCATATCCATTGCAGTCTGTTTGGCTAGTCTAAGAGTCCAATGTTCTCTTTCAAATTGATTTGCCATGTCCGGATCATCTATTATATCAATAATTTTCCTACCATCAGGTAAAAATGCTTCTGGAGTTTTATTAAAATCATCAATTACCTTTAAAAACAAATTTCTTTCTTTGGTAGCATCTCTAAGCCTAAGTTCGCTTTTTTTAAGCATGGCTTCTAATTTCATAGTTTCTAATTCGTGTAATTTACGCTGTGCTTTACTTTCTGTTTCTTCTGCTTTTTCTTTTTCTAGTTCAATTTGTATTTTTAATTTACTAACTTCATATTCCATAGACTCTACAGAACTTTGTCTACTGTTTAATTCTATAAGATACTGTCTTAATTTTGCATAGGGTGTAATCTGTGCATTACCTACAAAGTGCGTAATTTTAAATTCTGGCATAATAAGACTTCTATCTTCTGCCATTTCGATTAATTTTAAGTGTTCTTGAGTAAGATTATCTGTATTCATAAAACCTCCTGTACTTACTTATCCTCTCCAGAAACAATGTCCAGAACTTCCTCCAGGCACACCTGTTCTTACACTTCCTGATCCTAGTTCGAAACCGCTATCTGTGGTGTATCTAAATTTCCAACCTCTATTATTTTGTAAACCATCATACATTCCCATCATATACTGATAGTTTTGACCCATGTCAAAATTTTCTTCCCCACAATTGCCTATAGGTTTTGCCACAGTATAGTAATTATCTACGGCTGTCTCATACCTTCTTAAATTATAGCCTGCATTGTAAGTACCTTCGTTGCCAAAGTAACCTCTATTATATTTGCTGGATATTCCCTTTTGCTGTCCATTAACATTAACACCACCTGCGGTTGCCACAGTATAGGTAGTTTCTGTTGCAAATGTTAATTTTTGTCCCGTACTTCCCCACCAATATCCTACGGTTTCGTCGCTGAAAGCTGTTACACCGTATTGATACGAAACATCACCTGTCTGTCCTGCTGTTAAACCATTTCTCATAGTTTCTAAAGTAAAGTTAAAAATGTCTACGGTTGAACTACCTCCTCCTGTGACAAAGCAGTATTCATGTTCCTTGAAAATTGTACCACAGTCATTTCGAGCTACTTGTAAATTCCACACTGAATTTGTACCTAGTCCTGTTTCTGTAATCATGTTAAATCCTACAGTAACAGCAGTTTCTGATCCAAAGGCTGCGGCACTAGATGCCCACATAAATGCTTTTGTTCTGCTACATCCTCCTGAGGTATAATTGGCAGCAATATCTAACAAATCTCCTAGATTAGTCATAACATCCGTTATATGGTTCATTCTGTTCACATTTCTCCAGGGCACAGAATCTTTATAACCACCTGCAACATATCCTGTAGTAATAATTTGTCTATATAGAAATCTACTTCCACCTACATCTTGAGTGGCATCTTTCCAAAGACCTTGATCATAAATTTCCATGATATTAGTCTGTGTATTAAAAATAACCATACCTGTCTGTGGATCGCTAGGACGTGCGGTAGGCAATGATGCAGGTATCCTTAGTCCGTTAGAATCTAGTAGAATCTTTTCTTTAACAATAAAGGCCATTAGCTTCCCCTCCAGAAACAGTGTCCGGAACTTCCACCGCCAACACCAGTTCTTGTACTTCCTGCTCCTAGTTCAAAACCAGTATCTGTAGAATATGTCAATTTCCAACCTCTATTGTTCTGAGCGCCGTCATAACAGCCCATCATGTATTGCCAATTTTGTCCTTGATCAAAATTTTCCTCTCCAGTATTTCCTATTGGCTTTGTGACAGTTGTAAATGTTTCTGTTGCAAAAATATATCTACGTAGATTGTAGCCACCGTTGTAGTTGCCTTCATTACCATGATATCCTTTTCCATATTTTGAACTAATACCTTTTTGTTGACCTTGACAACCAGTATTAAGGTTAGAAGCACTTGCTACTGTGTATGCTGTAGCAGTTCCAAATGTTAATTTTTGCCCTGTATTACCGTACCAATACCCTGCACTTTCATCGTTCATGGCGCTTGTACCACCTTGTGCATCTGGACCGCCAGATTGTCCCGAAACGGCACCTGTAGACATTATTTCAGTGGTAAGATTATATAAGTCCACATTAGCTGTGCCACCGCCGGTTATGTATGCATATTGACTTTCTTTTTGTATAGTTCCATTATCGTTTCTATTGTTAAACATGTTGTTTCTAGTATCTATACCCGCATTGGTTTCTGTAAACATATTAAAACTACTTGTTTGAGCACTTACAGGATCAAATGCATTGGGAGTCGACCAAAGATATGCCTTAACAAGACCACAGGCACCCGATGTGTAGGCACCCGAATAAGTCAATAAATCTCCTAGATTTGTCATAACATCTGTAGCATGTATCATTTTGTTTACGTTGCGCCAAGGAGAAGCATTTTGATATCCCCCAGCTACGAATCCAGTAGTAATTATTTGTCTGTAAAGAAATGAACCCCCAGTTGTGTTTAATTTAAGATCTTTCCATATACCTTGATCGAATATTTCTAAAAAGGCAGTGGTTGTATTATAGATGATCAATCCAACAGTGCTAGAGTTCACAACAGGTCTATTTCCAGAGCCAAATTGTGGAACTATAATGCTGGCTGTTGTCATAACATTTAGATCACCTATTTTAAAAACCATTTGCTTTTTTCCTGTAAATCATTTCCAAACACAATGTCCAGAGCTACCACCGGGTACTCCTGTCCTAACACTACCTGCACCAAGTTCAAATCCGCTGTCTGTAGCGTAAGTGAATTTCCATCCACGATTATTTTGATCACCGTCGTAGCAACCCATCATGTATTGTTTTTCTTGTCCCATATCAAAATTTTCTTCTCCAGTATTTCCTATAGGTTTAGCCACAGTAGTATAGGTTTCTGTTGCACATATCCATCGTCTTAGATTATATCCACCGTTATATGTACCTTCATTTCCCATATATCCTCTACCTAATTTACTGCAAATTCCTTTCTGTTGTCCATCAGAACCTGCTATACTACTACCTCTTACAGTTATATTTGTGCTATCGGGAGTTCCTAAATTTTGATAGGTGTTAGTTGCAAAGGTTAATCTGGTGTTTCCACCACCCCAAAAAAAACAAAAAGATTCATCACTTATGGCGCTTGTTCCGTAATCTGTGCCAGAAGATCCAGGAGTAGAACTAGTTAAACCTAATGATATCATAGTTTCTGTAGTTAGGTTAAATTGATCTATTGAGGTTGTACTTCCACCTGTTATATAGGCAAATAAATTTTCCTTAAACCCTGTGCCGTTGTCCCCTCTACCTACTGTCATATTCCAACTACTATTAAGCCCAGCACCTGTTTCTGTTGCCAAATTAAATGCCACTGTTTGTGCGCTGGTGCCTGGAAAATTATTATCTGCTGACCATAAAAAACCTCTAGTAAGACTATTTGCTCCGCTTGTATATGCTCCTGCCGCACTGAGTAAATCTCCAAGGTTAGTCATAACATCAGTAGTATGGTTCATTCTATTAACATTACGCCAAGGTTGGGCTGAACGATAACCTCCCATAACATAGCCTGTTGTAATTATTTGTCTATATAAAAAACCTGTAGTATTACTAAATTGATCCGATCTTCTCCATTGTCCACCGTGGAAAATTTCAAATAATTGTGTGGTTGTATTATAGATTACCTGCCCTTGTTCCGGATTGGCAGGTCTGGTTGCTGTTGTAAATTTAGGAATTTGGAATCCTTGAGCACTGACAACTGCAAGGTCCTGTGCCACTATAAATGACATTACTTAACCCCTAATTTTTTCTCTAACTCGTCTATCTGTACTTGTTGTTCTTTAATCGCCGCTATAAGCAGAGGCACAAGTCTTTCATATTGAACAGTATCGTATTCTTCATTGTTAGGCACAGGCCTAACAACTTCTGGCATAACCTTTTTTACACTTTGGGCAGTAACACCAACCATTAATCTATCATTTTGTCCTAGAGAAATAGCTAGTTCATTTGGCCTATAATAAATTGTGTCAATAAGTTTTAATTTTTCAACGGCATTTTCTATAGGCCCTACTACAGTTTTTAACCTTGAGTCAGAATAATTTGTAACAACATCCCCAGTTACATATAGGTTACCTGTAACAAGAGCAGCGCCAGTTTGATCTATTAAGACTAGTTGTGCCCATTGCACATTGTATCCAGATTGTAATGCTACACGTTTGAATAATCTATTTCTTGAAATATCAAACCATTCATCTCCCAGTGTAGGACTAGGCGGTTCACTATTATTACTCCAATGTCGTAGCCAGTCTCTTGATGCCATAGTATGATCCAGTTAAGCCTGTGCTTCTGTCCAACCTAGACGGACCTGTATATTTGCAGTTCCTGAAGTTCCAATGTTTGTGGCTGTAATAACCAATACGTCTGGTCCTGCAGGGAACCCCACAGTTACACTTGTTCCGTTACCACTTTGAATACTATTTGATAATTCTCTAATGTTACTAATTTTATATGCAGTTCGTGAATAGTTAACACCACCAGAGTTTTCAGTATAGAACGCAAATGTTTGGTCACCACCGCTTATACTTCCAGTAGCATTTGTGGCACCTGCATATACATTACCTGAATCAAAGTAAAAGACCTGAGACAACGATCCAGAACCAACAACGTTGGGGTTAAGATCCCAACTTGTAGGTACGGTCAATCCGCCACCGCTCAATGAAGCAGGATTCAAAATACCCTGTATTAGAAACTGTCCGTTTGTTAACGCAGTAACTTCTTCAAGTGTAAGACTCATGCGATTAATCAATTCTCTAGTCCCAAAATTTCTACCATTACCAGAATCGACACTAGGTGCTAATCTTAGTGCAAGAATAGGTCTTGTTGCACCTGCTGAAACAGTTAGATAACGTCTCATACCAGCAGTAAAAATATACTGCGTATCTTCGTCATATCTACCGTCCATCATCACACTAACACCCCAGTGACTGTTTAAAATTGCACAATTTGTCTGCGCTAAACGCACACTTACCTGGCTTGTACCTGATCCTCCTTCAGCAGCACTTGGACTAAACGTTACACTGCTAGATGTTCCACCTAGAGTATATGCACTGTTACTAAATGTGCCTGTTGGTCCGATGCCTGCTATACTAAATGAAGTACGCCTTGTTAATCCAGTAAGTGGGTATCCTGCTGCTATATCATTATAGGCGCCGATCGCACTATATTGAATCATTTCACAGTTTGTACCGTCATTTACAAAAACGAATCCTGTTGACGGCCAAAACTGAGCATTATCTACATACATGATTGTATCTGCTGCGCCGAAGTTCTGTCCTTTTACGCCACCTGCGCCGCATTTGAGTTTACTGAAATAAGTGTCTGTTGTAACTTCGAAGCGACCAGGTAAATTTCCTGAACGTTGGTAAGCACTAAGATAAACGTTGTTGTTAGGCATTCTATGGCAATATATAATTTCACCATTAACACCACGAAAACCAAAACGTATGTAACCAGCACCGTACCATGTATAATCAATATAAACCATCTGCATACGAATTGGATTTATATTATATCCGCTAGGACCTGTTCCATCGCATCTATCTTGATTCCATTGACTCTGTGGAACTTTAAATGTCTGAGTTCTTAGATAACGAACACCGCTGGCCACTGTAGGACCTCTATAGGCAGGAGCAATTCGCATTTGAGTATCGCTGTCGATTTGAATCACACGATAATTCATACCTCGTATCACAACGTTATCACCGACTACCAGTTGACTTCTAAATCTTGTAGTTGTTCCAGAAGCCTGTGTTACTACCTGGCTGTTATTGGTTACTACGGCCTTACCAAACATTTCCTTAATGCTCTGTCTACGACAAGCATAAAGTTGGTTTCCGTCGTACTCAAAAAAGAATCCGTTTTGATCGTCAAATAGACCCGATCTGCAGGTTGCACCTGTCCATCTCTGTGGAGTAACCCATGCACCTAATTGAGCATTATCTCCCGTAGGTGCAGTATCTAAAGGAGTACCTGCCATAGTATAGGTAAATGATTTAGTTCCTGTAACGCTGGCCACTGTAAACGATCCGTTATAGAAGTTAGTGCCCGATACTACGGTCAAGCCTTCAATAAAGACCACAGTTCCTGGTTGTAAACCATGATCTTGCTGGCATGTAACTGTAGCCGTAACACCTGACGCACTTACCTGATCAATGTCATAACTTGGTGTAGGTTTCCAACCTGTACTAAATTGAATACCTTTACCAGATTGGTAACGGAAGTATACTCGAGTTTGCCTAATAGCCTGTACACCTGTATACGATCCACCTGGAGTAATACTCACACCACCGTCAGTTGATCTATGTTGTACGTATCCTTCTGGCGCAACGTATATTTTACCTGATCCAATTGTGCCGGCTCCATTAAATGAAGTGGGAAGTACAAACGTAAATGATGTTGGGCTTGTAACCGAGGAAACCACGTGTGTTCCGTCAAGAGCGCTCGATGTGAACTGTGTTAGAATAATAGGTGTGCCTGGTAGCCAACCTGTAGGCTGACTTAAGGTAACGGTCATAACGCTTTGAGCAGCACCGTTGCCGCTTATGGCAGTTGGAACTACTGCTGCATATTCAAAAACATCTCCACCATAGGCCAGTGTATATCCAGAATCTAAAATACTGCCGTTAATTTGTCCTTTGGCCAAGTAGGTAAATTGTGTACCTGCTGGGATGCTAGTAACAATAAACACACCGTCTGCTAATTGGTTAGTGGTTTCTTGCACAGCGACTACGTTACCAACGGACAGACCATGAGCCACACTAGTTGTTACTGTAATTGACGATCTAGGTGCAGAGTTATTACCGCTAATTGCTGTAATAATGAAACTATTACCACCTGTACCCTTGCTGAAAAATGACGGCCAATTGTTGTTATAGACCATAAATTCCCATTTACTGGGCTGAACACTGTACTCAAAGTCAGTGTCAATTAGTGACTGAGGAGTTGAAACACGCAACTTTTGTACAGGATCGCAGTATGCATCTGCAGGAGCCATGTATTCCTCTTGTTCGTCTATGATAATCATAAGTTTATCAGTACTGGCCATGGCTGCTGTATTATAATTAAGTACAATCACAGTGTTCTGACTACCTTGAGAAACTAGATAACCTAATACCCCTGAGATATTTGTCGCACTGTTAGCAGTATTACCCGTATAACTTGTTGCCCTTAGATCTGGATCACTAAAGTTATAGATAACTATACCTCTAGTTACATTAGTTATAAGTAATAACTTTTCTGGTTTTACCCATCTACTGGTAATTGTCACTGTCCTGGTAGCAGGATTAAATGTATATTGACAATCTATTGCTTTCTTAGCCATGTTTTTTAATCTCCAAGTCCTATTTGTACTGGCGGTATAGGATACCGTCTAATTTGCTTACCTGTACTCTGTCTCTGCCATATAACGCTAGCCCGACTTCCTGCCTCAGGTATTGTATAAATTATTAACCTATTGTCTCTCACTCTAAAACCCTTATACGCTCCGTAATTTTGTGGTAAGCCACCAAATGCGTATGCCATTGCATCTGTATAAGGTTCTAGCCTTTCTCCGTTTATGATCACTGTAAAATCTCTAGCATCATAAACTGTTGATGTATTTAACTCAACTTGATTTCGTCGTAACGGAAAAACACCTCTATCACTGTCAAAAAGATTATTGATGCTATCTAAAAATATAGGTTCATAACCACCTAAAATAGCACCACCTACATAGAGATCTCCGCCGATACCAGCACCACCTTGAACATAAAATGCTCCAGAATTTGTACTTACTGAAGATGCTGTTGAAAGAACTGCTACCGAACCTACAGCATAAAATGATAAATCCCCAGTAGCATTGAAAATAACATTTGTAGCGGTGCCTATTTGAACATTACCATCCACATTAAGGTTGCCTCCAATATTGGCATTTTGTCCAACACCAATACCTCCTGTGGTGACTAAAGATCCAGTCGCGGTACTATAACTTGTAGCAGTTGAAAATATGAATAATTGATCTTGATTAAATCTAAAAACTGTAACATCATTATAATCAAAATTTAATCTAGGATTATTGCCTGTTCCTTTGATTATATTCTGGCTGAATCGGCGAGTATTGGTATTATCTACATAGCTTATTCTAGATAAAACAGTACCATCGCTCGCAGAAGAATAACCTCCTAAATGACGGAACACTATTCTTTGATCGTTTACATCCGTGGCAGGTGTAATACCTGTCATGTCTAATAGTGTAACAGTCTGTACACCATTTGATGTTCCGAATGCAACTCCAGACGCACCAGCGTCACTGTAGAAATTATATCTGTTACCTGCCAGAATATTTGTAACCGTATTAAAACCTACAAATTTTGTAAATGGATTAATTTGCAGACTAGATGTAGTATAAAACGTTTCGGCCTGAAGTGTGGAATTGTTGCTGTCTACAAAGGTAAGAAAATAATTAGTGTTTGTTACTGCCTGTATGGCACTACCTGATCCGCCACCTCCTCCTCCGCCAGTTAATAATGATCCATTACTGTAGACATTCTGTGCATAGATATCACCTCTAACACCAACTCCGCCATTAACTACCAATGCTCCTGTAGTACTAGATACGCTACTAACCGTACTCGCAATGTTGACAAAACCATTACCTGGTCCTGCTAAGGTTACTGTGCCAGTGTCTGTAACGCTGATACTAGATAAACCAGATACATCATTTACAGCAAATATAACACCAGTGAAAGTATTAACAATAGAAAATAGTTGACCTGCATACCCTTCAAAACTTAGTGTTCCGTTATTAGTAGGATAGGCACGTAGACTGATTGTACTAGACGTGGCAGCATCTGCCCCAATAAACTGTATTACAGGATCTGTACCAGTTGAGGCAGATTTGTTGGGCGTAATTAAAATATTTTTGTCAAATAATGCCATCGTGTTTTCCTATTCTATATTTATAGGATTTTCTATGTTTATCTTTCCACAACAATTTTATCGATATCCTTACGCTCTGCAAATACTATGTAATAACAATCGATATCATCACCTTGTAGATAAATGCGATTATTTGCAATATATTCAACATAAATTTCTTGTCTACGTCCTCTAGGTGTTATTGATACTGAAATAGTCTGTTCGTCTACTAGATGAGTCCAATATTCAGGTAATTCAATAACATTTTTATTCTGTAAACTGCCTCTAACATAGACACCAAACTCAGGACCTTCTAAACTTCCATAGTTTAGAGTCTTACCTGGCTGTGTAGGATGGGCGATGCTGAATGATTTACTGGTAGCATAAAGATTACCACCAATACCTACACCACCGTAGACCTGCAAAGCGCCAGTATTTGTACTAAATGACTGAGTAGTATTGGTAATTGTGAATATGCCTGCGAATGGACTGGTTACTCCACCCGAAGCCGTACTAACTGCAAAACCGTTGACAAACAGATTAGTCGCAGTAATTACCCCACCTACGTTTAGATTTCCGCCTACACCAACACCACCATAAACTTGAATAGCACCACTTTGAGTATTACCTGCATTAGTAGTATTTGTAACTGTGAATATACCTGCGAATGGACTGGTAACACCGCCTGTGCCTGTTGTAATAACTGTAGAACCTGCAACTGTTAGGGAACCACCTACTACAAGATTTTGACCAATGCCTACTCCGCCTGTTACAATTAAGGCACCTGTCTGTGTAGATGTTGCATTTGTGGTACCGTAAAGCAATACAGTACCTGTATTTGTAAGTCGTAGCCATTCTTGAGGTTGTGTAACTGTGCCGTTTCTAGTGTGCAGTGAAAGGTAACTTGAAAAGTCTCCGCTAACAGCATTTAATTTGGTCATAGAAATGCCGCCAAAACCGGCTATTCCCGCAGCGGTATAATATCCACCAAATGCTAATCCAGCAGAAGGAAAGTTACTGAATGTTCCTGTAGAAATAATTGTAGCCTGTGCGGTAATACTACCATCTACCGCACCTGCTGCCAGTACAGTTAGGCCTCCGGCATAAACTTGTCCGCCGACTCCGATACCACCTGTTACCTGTAGTGCTCCAGTTATAGTACTTGTAGCATTTGTAGTATTAGTAATTGTGGTTAGGCCGGCTATTTGAGTTCCACCGCCTACATGCAGATTTTGACCAATACCAACACCTGCTCTAACCTGTAGTGCGCCAGTTAATGTAGATGTTGCGTTTACCAGTCCTGTAAGTGTAAGAGTGTTATTGTAACTTGGAGCACCAGTGCCATTACTTACTAAGATATTACCTGCGGTGCCTGGACCAAAGAAACTTGTTGCACCAGGTCCAGTTTGATATGGAACCTGTCCTGCTGTACCTCCTGCTATGTTTGTAGCAGTAGTAATGGTGCCGCTAACAGTACCTACTAATGTTCCCGCAACATTTAGATTGCCACCAACATATAAATCTTGACCAATACCAACACCACCGTCTACAATTAATGCGCCACTTTGAGTAGTTGTAGCATTGGTTTTATTGCTAACTGCCAGTCCTATGGTTGGATTGACAAACACTGACGATGTTGTATAAATTGGTTCGCCTGTTGCTGTAGCGTTATTACTGTCAACAAATGTTAAGAAATAACTTGCATTTGTGGCTGTTCTAATTGTTTTAACATTATCAGCTGTGCCCGCAAAACTTCCATTAATTGTGCCTGTTACATTGATATTACCACCAATCCAAACATCCTGTCCAATACCTACACCGCCCTTGATTCGTAATGCACCAGTATTGGTGTTAGTGGCATTTGTAGTATTATTGGTTGTAATAACGTCGTCTGTGGTGACTTCAGTTGTAGTGACTGTGGTATACTGAATGATTAATCTGTTAGCAACAACATCACCGCCTACATGCAGATTGCCTCCAATGCCAACGCCACCATATACCTGTAGTGCTCCTGTTTGAGTACTAGTAGCCTGAGTGGTATTGGTAATTGTAAAGATGCCAGAGAAAGGATTAGCAACCGTTCCACCGCCTACTAGTCCGCCATTGCTATAGATGTTTCTAGCATAAACATCACCTTGAATACCAACACCACCTACAACCTGAAGTGCGCCAGTTGTAGAACTTACGGCATTTGTAGCATTTGTGATTGTGGTTATGCCTGTTATGCCTACGCCGCCGCCTACGTATAAGTTCTGTCCAATACCAACACCGCCCGATACTTGGAGAGCACCTGTTTGAGTATTAACCGCATTGGTCGTAACTAATAGGTTAACACCTGTTGTAGCATAAAGGAAAGTATTTGCGCCTGCAAGATTACCTGCTAGGTTATATTGAATACTGTTATTGATACCTGCAGGGCCATTAATAAAATTAGTACCTGTTGTTGCAAATATCGTAACTTCAACTGTACTGCCTACAGGAGGAATTTCTGATAGAACAAGATTTGTACCAGTAACACTATAAGAATTGTGTAATTGATCAATACCATCAATATTAACATCTACGTGATTTTTACTTCTAGGTGCTACTGACAATGCAAATGTTGTGGTTGTGCCTGCGCCGGTAAAGGTATCTATAATAGGATCTAGGCCTAGGCCTAAAACCAGCGAATCGACACTTGTCCAAGTAAAACCACTAGCAGTTGAGTAATTTAGAATTACGGTCGCTGTGGCAGTAGATAATGAACCTGTAGGACTTTGAATAAAGGCTGTGGTATTCGTATTACTTTGATATACAATACGTAAAGGTCCACCACCTATTAAATTATTAGAACTGGTTGACGTGCTAATTGTACCTACAATAGTGCCGGTTGAAGATAGGTTCGTAGCATACAGTGTGCCTGTTACAATTATGTTACCGCCCACATGCAGGTCTTGCCCTATTCCAACGCCCCCTCTTACAACGATCTCACCGGTTTGAGTACTGGTAGCATTAGTTGTTGATACAGTTCTTATACGACTTGCGTATAGATCTCCTCCAATTCCCGCTCCACCTAGGACTTGTAAGGCACCTGTTATAGTTGAACTGGCATTAGTTGTATTTGAAACAGTTGTTATACCGCTTATTCTGGCAGACCCAGTTACATCCAGCATGGCCGTGGCTGACGCTGTGCCTCCTATGGCAAAGCCAACACCAGGATTGAATGATATTGTAGCACTAGAATATAAAACTTCCGGTGTGGTTGTACCAGCATTATTACTGTCAACAAAAGTTAGGTAATATTGGCTAGCAGTACTTGCACGAGTAGTATAAATGGTTGTAGCAGTTGAACTTGCTCCCGCAATTTGTCCGTAGATAACCCCGCCGACATATAGATCTTGGCCTATACCAACACCACCACAAACTACGATTTCACCAGTGGTTGTATTTGTACTTTGTGTTGTACTGACAGTTCTAATACGACTTACAAACAAGTCGCCACCTATGCCAGCACCTCCTAATACCTGTAGGGCGCCGGTCTGTGTAGTAGTGGCGTTTGTACTGTTAGTAATTGTTGTTGCATTACGAATCGTGGTTGCGCCTGTTGCAGCGCCAATGGTTATATTCGTTCCAGCACCAGCAAAATTTAGAGTAGAGACAGTTGCGTTAAGTAGATTAAATGAACTTTGAACACTGCTTATATCACCACCGTTTAATACGAGATCACCACCTACCCAAATATCCTGCCCAATTCCTACTCCACCTGCAACAATGATTTCGCCTGTTTGTGTACTTGTTGCATTAGTTGTTGACACTGTTCTTATACGACTTGCGTATAGATCACCACCTATACCTGCTCCTCCAATAACCTGTAGTGCGCCTGACACAGTTGAACTTGCATTTGTATTATTTGATACAGTTGAAATGCCGCTTATTCTAACACTGCCTGTTACATCTAATGCAGCAGTTGGAGCACCTGTACCTCCTATAGCTAATCCTATAGTAGGATCGAATTTAATTGTTGAACTAGTATAAAATGCTTCAGCAGTAGCGGTTGCGTTATTACTGTCAACAAAGGTTAGAAAATAATTTGCACCGATAGCACGTTGAATTGTGTTTAAGTTTGATGCTGTAGATACTGTGACAGCAAGTGAACCGTAGATATTTCCACCAACCCATAAATCTTGTCCTATTCCTACTCCACCACCTACAATAATTTCACCGGTAGATGTAGATGTTGCATTTGTAGTTGACACAGTTCTAATTCGGCTAGCGTATAGATCTCCACCTACACCTAGACCACCACGTGTCTGAAGTGATCCGCTTGAGGTATTTGTTGCATTTGTTGTATTTGTTACTGTGGTTAATCCGGTAGCCTGAACACCTCCACCTACGTATAAGTTTTGACCTATACCAATACCACCAGGTACTACAATATCTCCTGTTTGTGTAGAAGTTGCGTTAGTGGTAGATGCAGTTCTAATACGGCTAGCATAGAGGTCTTGGCCAATACCTACACCACCTGCTATAAATAATGCACCTGACGAAGTAGAGGTTGCATTGGTGGTGTTGGTTACTGTGGTTAATCCGGTAACCTGAACACCTCCACCAACATATAGGTTTTGACCAATTCCCGCACCGCCAGCAACAATCAAAGCACCTGATGAAGTAGAGGTGGCATCTGTGGTGTTAGTTACGTTTGCTATACCTGTAGATGTAAATCTACCTGTTACTTGAAGCCCACCACCAACATATAGGTTTTGACCAATACCTACACCACCTGCTATAAATAATGCACCTGACGAAGTAGAGGTTGCATTGGTGGTGTTGGTTACTGTGGTTAATCCGGTAACCTGAACACCTCCACCAACATATAAGTTTTGACCTATGCCAACACCACCTGATATAACTAATGCACCTGATGAAGTAGAGGTTGCATCTGTGGTGTTAGTTACATTTGCTATTCCTGTAGATGTGAATCTACCTGTTACTTGAAGCCCACCACCAACATATAGGTTTTGACCTATGCCAACACCACCTGATATAACTAATGCACCTGATGAAGTAGAGGTTGCATCTGTGGTGTTAGTTACATTTGCTATTCCTGTAGATGTGAATCTACCTGT
>Ga0214917_10000826_pt1 | contig 40227 bp, 50 predicted proteins | sample LL_1208_BB_MetaG_FD_177983 | JGI IMG/M metagenome (GOLD analysis project Ga0214917, IMG submission 177983) | Freshwater microbial communities from Lake Lanier, Atlanta, Georgia, United States - LL_1208_BB | ecosystem: Environmental > Aquatic > Freshwater > Lake | place: USA: Georgia | collected... | reverse complement strand
TGGTGATTAACAACACCAGCAGCACCCAGTCAATCCTTATTAAAGCGGCTACAGGCTCTGGCGTAACTGTTACGGCTGGTACACGAGCAATCGTTGCTTGGGATGGTACTAACTTTGTAAACGTAGGCGGCGGCACGGCTGGCGGCTCTACAACTCAAGTTCAGTACAACAGCAGCGGTGTATTCGCCGGTTCCGCAAACATGACGTTTGACGGCACTAAGTTGACTGTTGGAAACATTCTTGATTCAGGTCTTACAGCCAGCAAGCCCGTCTTTACCGATGCAAGCAAGAACTTGGTATCTACTGGAACATTGGCTTATGACCAAGGTGGTACAGGCCAGTCTAGCGCGTTTACACAGTATGGTGTGACGTATGCCTCTACCACATCCACATTGGCAACAACTGCGGCTGGCACGGCTGGTTATGTTTTGACTGCTAACTCAGGATCAGCCCCGACATTTCAAGCACCCGCAGCTTCTGGCGTAACTCAGGCCAAAGCAACAATGATTAACTTTATTTTTAGCATTTAAGGAGCTATCATGGCAAATCCGAACCTTCTAGCCGCGACCACAGCTTCCGGCACAACCACGTATTACACCCCGGGCGGCACTACTGCTGTTGTCCTTTTGGCTAACGCCGCATCTAGCGGTCAGGTCTACAAGATTAACCAGATTGTTGCGGCTAACGTGAGTGGTTCTGCTGCTGCCAACGCCACGGTATCTATCTATACAAACGGTGCTGTAGCTCAAGGCTCTGCTCCTGCTGGCGGTACGGCATACCCAATCGTTAGCGCGGTTTCTGTCCCTACTAACGCCTCGTTGATTGTCACCGATAAGACTACGGCAATTTATTTGCAAGAGGGCACAAGTATCTCTATTACATCGGGTACAGCCAGCGCAATTACCTACACAATAAGTTACGAAGTCATATCATAAAATTGGAGTAGCCCATGAGCCGACGCTACAAAGGCGCAATAATTAGTGCAACGCCTCCTACTACTACAGGTGGGAGTAGCGGAACCGCGCCCGGCGAATGGACGTTACAACAACAGATGCAGGCCCAAGGTGGTAGTGTTTGGCCTAGTCAACCTGTTTTTTATATCGAGGATGTGTTCTCTACTTGGCTGTACACGGGTAACGGAACATTTTCCGGAGAAACAAATGTAATTACAAATAATATTGATTTAGCAACTCAAGGTGGAATGGTTTGGATTAAAGACAGAACATCTGCGGGTACAGAAAATTGTGTAAGTGACACGGTTCGTGGTGGCACTAGCAAAATGATAAGCACTAACTCAACTGCTGCCCAAACTGGTTCTGGTTCTAATATTTCGTTTCAAACTACTGGGTTTACTGCTCTAACTTCCGGCACAAATACAAACTATACAGGTGAAAATTACGTCTCATGGACATTTCGCAAGCAGCCAAAGTTCTTCGACATTCAAACGTATACGGGTACGGGTTCTGCTCAAAATATTTCCCATAATCTTGGTTCTGTGCCGGGTTGCATAATTATTAAACGCACTGATACCGCTGGTTATGCTTGGGCTGTTTATCATCGTGGGCTAGGTACGCCAGCAAGTAATTTTTTGTTTTTAAATACAACTGATGCAACGCAAACTGGCACAGTTATTTGGAACAACACAAATCCAACATCGTCGGTATTCACAGTTGGCGGTTATACCGATGTTAACGCATCAGGCGGCACATACGTAGCCTACCTATTCGCCCATGACGCAGGGGGCTTTGGCCTGACGGGTGCGGACAATGTGATTAGCTGTGGATCGTTTACTAATAATGGTAGTGGTAATGCGACTGTTAGTCTTGGATACGAACCTCAGTGGGTGATGATAAAAAATACCACCTCTGCTGAAAATTGGTATGTCAATGACATTATGAGAGGTATGCCAACGCCTGCGGCTAATCAGTATTTAATACCGAACACATCAGGCGCAGAAGGAACAGGAGGAGCAATAGCTCCAACTTCCACAGGATTTGCTATTACTGGGCTTACTGCATCAGCCACCTACATCTACATAGCCATACGCCGTGGCCCAATGGCTTTGCCTACTACTGGCACTCAAGTTTATAGCGGCGTGTTAAGAACTGGGACTGGTTCTGCCGCAAATGTAACCGGGGCTGGATTTCCTCCAGATTTGGTTATTTCAGAACAGCGTATAGATCCAAAAGGAGATTTTTCAGACAGATTGCGTGGAACTACTCAGCTACTAAAGTCTTATGAAACTTCGGCTGAATCAACAGACGCTAACAGCATTACAAGTTTCTCTATGGACGGAATGGCAGTAGGGACTGGCTTTACAGCAAACCGTAGTGGAAGAACTTATGTCTACTGGTTCTTACGCCGCTATCCATCTGTGTTCGATGAGGTTTGCTATACGGGTACTGGAAGTGCAAGAACAATCAATCACAATCTTACTGTTGCGCCTGAAATGTACATAGTAAAGACAAGAAGTACTGGTGGAACAAATAGAGGATGGTGGACTTATGTAGCACCACTTGGTAATGCACAAGCACTTTATTTAAATGATAATTCAAATGCTCAAGGAGCAGGTATTTGGAATACTACAAATCCAACTTCTACGGTATTTAGTGTTGATGGGTCTTATTTGGTTAATGAGTCTGGAACTACTTACGTTGCCTACCTATTTGCAACCTGTGCTGGTGTTTCCAAAGTAGGCAGTTACACAGGCACAGGAGCAACACAAACAATCAACTGCGGATTCACAGGTGGTGCTCGTTGGGTTATGGTCAAGCGCACAGACTCAACTGGTGACTGGTACGTGTGGGATACCGCAAGGGGTATGGTGAGTGGCACTGACCCATCATTGTTGTTAAACAGCAATACCGGCGAGGTGAATGCAAATAGTGTTTACACCATTACCACTGGGTTCCAAATTGTATCAACTGCGGCTGGCATCAACGCCTCTGGCGGCACTTACATCTTCTTGGCAATCGCTTAAGGACAACACATGAGTACCAAGTACCCCGGCGGGATTATCACCAAGAACTACGTAGCTCCTACACCATCGTCGGCGTCAGGTATCTGGACGCTTGACCAACAAGAACAAGCACAGCAAGCTGGCATCTGGCCTTTCGGCGGCCCGTTTAACTACATTGAGGATGTGTTCTCAACTTATCTTTATACGGGTAATGGCTCTACACAGACAATTACTAATAACATTGATCTAGCTGGTAAAGGTGGAATGGTATGGATGAAGGACAGAAGTCGATTAACTAATCATACGTTGTACGACACAGTTAGAGGAGTAAATAAGGTTTTATACTCTGATGTTACATCTGCACAAGATACAACAACTGCAAGCCTTACAGCATTTAATAGTGATGGGTTTTCTGTATCTGCAACTGGTGGCTACACGAATATTAATGGAGATTTATTTGCCTCATGGACATTCCGCAAGCAGCCTAAGTTTTTCGATGTTGTGACTTTTACGCAAAATGGTGGTGTAACTGTTAATCATAATCTTGGTTCAGTACCAGCTTGCATAATTATTAAAAGTACCGCAACTACTGATAGTTGGTATGTTTATCATACAAGTTTAAATACTCCAAATGGCAACGGCCCAAGATATAACTATTTGAATTTAAATAATACAAATTCATCTACAAATGCTGGTGGTATTTGGATAAACAATATTACGTCAACTAGTTTTGATATTACAAATCAAGTAATAGCACCATTTACAACTTACGTTGCCTACCTTTTTGCATCCAACGCAGGTGGCTTTGGCCTGACGGGTACGGACAATGTGATTAGCTGTGGGTCTTATACTCAAGGTAGTGGAGATACTGCTGTTACGCTTGGGTATGAGCCCCAATGGGTAATGATTAAATCTACTGATGCAACTGGTTCTAGTTGGGCAATTACAGACAATATGAGGGCTATGCCTGTTTCTGGTTCTGCATCTAGGGTACTTAATGCAAACCTAAGTAATGCGGAAAGTTCTTCAATATACGGGGTACACGCTACTGCAACAGGATTTATAAGCAATGGATTTACAAGTGGAGAATTCATCTACATAGCCATACGCCGTGGCCCGATGGCTGTGCCTACTACGGGTACGAGTGTGTTTAGTCCTAATACATGGACTGGCAATGATACGGCAAGAAGCATTACAGGAGCTAATTTTTCTCCAGACTTAACTCTTATAAGAGATCGGTCTGCTGCAACAGGTTATAGTTTTGTTGTAAATGATAAGCTTAGGGGTTCTTCTAATGTATTGTTTGCATTCAATACAAATGATGAAGCAACTGGAATAACTCAAGGCGTTACTTCATTTAATATGAACGGAATCTCTTTGGGTACAGACAGTAGCAACTATGGATATAACAGAAGTTCAAATCCTGAAATTGGGGAGTTCTTTGCCAGAGCCCCATCGTTTTTTGATGTGGTTTGCTATACAGGGACGGGAAGCTATCCTTTTACAATAAACCATAATCTTGGTGTCGCCCCTGAGTTAATGATTTTTAAAACTAGAAATGCGGTTCAAAATTGGTGGACATATGCAAAACCTGTGACTTCACCAAATTCTAATTGGTATCAAAATTACTTTGTTTTAAATGGTACTCAGTCGTCTACATCCGATTTAACATCTTTTACTTCTGCTCCAACAAGTACAACTATTCCTGTTGCGTCGTACTATTCGGCGTCAGGAACTACATATGTAGCCTACCTATTTGCAACTTGCGCTGGTGTCTCTAAAGTAGGCTCATACACAGGCACAGGTGCACTTCAAACTGTAAATTGTGGATTTACATCAGGGGCGAGGTTTGTGCTTATAAAGCGCACCGACAGCACAGGGGATTGGTGGACATACGACTCTGCACGTGGGATTACTTCAGGAAATGACCCGTATTTGTTTTTAAACAGCACGGCGGCTGAAGTCACATCAACAAACTATGTGGACACCGACAGCACAGGATTCAAAGTTACAGCCGCCGCACCCGCAGGACTAAATGCAAACGGTGGCACTTATCTTTTTCTCGCAATCGCTTAAAGGAGCAAATCATGGAAATTCGTATGCGCAACACTGGTCAATTGATGACCTCACAGGAATTCAATCGAGTTGTCTGTTCACTGCCAATCACAGAGGAAGTGTTAGATCAACACAATGCTGACATTGTCTTTGAAGGCCCACAAGCCACAGGGGGAACACACTATCAGTACTCCATGCGTGACGGCGTGACCAACATTGACGGCAAGTGGTACACCTTCTACAAATTAGGCCCAGTCTTCACAGATCGCGCGGCTACAGAGAACGAACCAGCCAAGACTGCCGCCGAGCAGGAGGCCGAGTACAAAGCAATGAAAGACGCAGAGCAGGCTAAATCTATACGCAACTCACGTACAGAAAAGCTCAAAGACAGCGACTGGACACAGATTGCCGACAGCACTGCTGATAAGACAGCATGGGCAACATACCGTCAAGCACTGCGTGACATCACAACGCAGTCGGGCTTTCCTTGGGAAGTCACTTGGCCTGATGCGCCCTAATCACCAAGAAACTTTTGGGGCCATAAATTGATCCGCTCAGCATCCTCTTTGCCGCTAACGCTTGCGTTGCTGCTATTAAGCAAGGGTGCAAACTTTATAAAGACGCTAAAACGTCTTTCATGGAGATCAAAAAGACTGTTGATGAGGTTGCATCAGATGTCAAAGCAGTCAGAGGATTCTGGGCAAAGCTCTTTGGGACAGCGCCCACCTCAAGCCCCAAGCCTGTGGCGAAAAAGAAGGAAGCCTACGTTGCCGTTGACGAAACCCAAGTCATGGCAGACATCGTTACTCAGTTGTCTCAGTTCTTTAAGCTACAAGAACAGCTTGCTGAGCACATAAGGGAAGAGGAAGAGAAGAGCAAAACGGTTTATGACCCCGACGCTAACCTGATGGAAGCCGCCCTAAAGCGGGTAATGGCTCAAGACCAGATGGCGCTGCTGGAGACGGAGATAAGAGAGGCAATGGTATACGGCGCTCCTAAAGAAATGGGAGCTTTGTACTCAAAAGTGTTTGATATGCGGGATGTCATCAAGCTAGAGCAGGACAAGGCAAGGAAGAAACGGGATGATGAGTCATGGCAACGCAAGGAAAGGCAACGTCTTTTAAACGAAAGGCAAGCATACCTGCTGGCGACTTTCCTATTCCTCCTGTATATGTGGTTGCTCCTCGGCCTCTTGCACAGGATTGGGAGATAGTTGTGGGGTGGATAGCAGCGTGTATTCTGGTAGTGTTAATGCTCCCGCTCCTTGGGATGCTGTACGTGGATGTTATGCAGACCAAGCATGAGGCCAAACAGCAGATTGAAAAGATGGAAAAGTTACGCAGAGAAGTTGAAAAGGAAAAACGAGATGCAAGCCCCGATAGACCCAAATGACAAGACAGCCAAGCACTTTATCTATTATTTTGCTTGGTTCTGGTCGGCAACCTCTGTCGTTTACTTTTTCTGCGTGACGTTTATACCGCTACCTGAGGGCGGCAGAGACTTTGCTAACATCATTTTGGGTTTCTTGCTGGGTACAGCGGTAGCCACCATCATTTCGTTCTTTTACGGGTCAAGCAAGTCAAGTAAAGACAAGACCGACGCTATGCTGAAGGTAGATGATGTTAAGCCTGTTTAATCCTTGGGTTCTTCTCGGCATCGTTTTGGCGGTGTTGGGTAGCTTTGGCGTCGGGTATTACGGCGGCAAGCAGGATGAATATGAGCGCCAGCAGATTGAGATTGCCCGTTTAAACCAACAAGCGCGGGAAGCGGAACAGCGTATGGGTGAAGTTGCTCAGACATACGCTCAAACCTTAAGGAAGGCCAACAATGTTGCAAAAGTTAAAGAAGATAAGCTGCGTACTGATATTGCCTCTGGTGAGCGCAAGCTGTTCATCCCTGTCCAAACCTCCTGCGCCGTATCAGTCACCGCAGATTCCCCCGCTCCCGCTGGAAATACAGAAACAAGAGCCGAGCTTGACGGACGAACTGCTCAAGTTCTTATCGATCTCACCAGCCGGGGCGACCAAGCCATCAGGCAACTAAATGCTTGTATTGATTCTTATGAGTCGGCTAAAAAATCTTTGAACAAATTACATTAAGATTCATGCTGTTGTCATTGATTTAGTTTATTTTCAGGCAACTTCAATGGAGTTGTCATGGGCAAAACTGTTTACAGCGATCAAGAGTTTATTGAGCTTTGGAAGACGCATGAATCTGCCAGTGCATTTGCCAAAGCCGTCGGCATGGATATCCGTAATATCATTAGGCGCAAAAACAACTTAGAGGCTAGGTACGGCGAGCCACTAAAGTCAAAGAATAGTGCACAACAAACCATCAAAGAAAATTCAGTTCGTAAATTATTGGGGATTGAAAATGGGACTGTTATCGTTTTTAGTGATGCTCATTTCTGGCCCGGCATCCATACAACGGCGTATAAAGGTCTACTTTGGGCAATTAAAGAGTTTCAGCCAAAGGCTGTTATTGCTAATGGAGATATATTCGATGGAGCTTCTGTTTCTCGCTATCCTCGTATTGGTTGGGATTCAACGCCCAGTGTGATACAGGAACTGAAAGCCTGTGAGCTGGCAATGGGTGAGATTGAAGAGACTTCCAAGAAGGCAAGACATAATGTAAATCTCGTGTGGACGCTGGGTAACCATGACGCAAGGTTTGAGAACCGTCTAGCTGCCAATGCTCCACAATATGAACAAGTTAAAGGGTTCTCCTTAAAAGACCATTTCCCTGCGTGGCATCCATGCTGGTCTTGCTGGCCTACCGAGGAAGTGGTGGTCAAGCACCGGTGGAAGGGGGGAATTCATGCCACCCACAATAATGCCGTCCAATCGGGCGTCTCAATTTGCACGGGTCACCTACATAGTCTCAAGGTGACCCCCTTTGCAGATTATTCAGGAAATCGTTTTGGGGTAGACACCGGAACATTGGCAGAGACTGATGGGCCTCAGTTTATAAACTATCTAGAGGACTCTCCAACCAATTGGCGCAGTGGCTTTGCTGTGCTAACGTTTTATGAAGGCAAGCTGTTGTGGCCTGAGTTGGTACACAAGTGGGCTGATGGCAAAATAGAATTTAGGGGCAAAGTTTATGACGTATGACTTAGTTGCTTATCTCAGATCTGAAATAAAAGAACTGCATAACATTCTGCATGAAACGCAGCTTGCTTTGGCTCAAGCAAACGACAGGCTCAGTCGGCACTCTGAACCGTTAAGCGAAGAGCGTGTTTACACGCTATATAAGCGCAGCTTGGACTGGCGGCAATTAGCTAAAGACGTAGAAGCGGAACACGGAATTGAATAAAAAAAGGGGAGCCATAAAGACTCCCCTAAAGGTCAACTGCGACTAAATTATGCCACGCGTTCCCAAACTAAGCCGTCTTCGTCTTCTACGATCTCTCCGATTTCGTATTCGTCGGATTCTTCGTCTTCGGCGCTTTCGTCTTCTTCGTCTTCGCTGACTTCATCTTCATCGCACTGGTTGTAAAGATATTCGTCAGTAACGTCATAATCCACGCACCAGCCGTGTTCTTTTTGGAACTCGATGAATTCCTGAATGATAGCGATCTTGTCGAAATCATTTGTTTCAACAGTCACTGTGTCTGAACCGAATTCCCAGTCTGCAATGCTAATCTCAATCTTGTACATGATGTTCCCCTTGGTTATGGCATGATCGCCAAGTAAAATCCTATCTTTAATTTGTGACAGCTTCCACCAGCAACTTATTAATTTTTAGTACGAAAGGTTAAAGAAATGAACTTATCAGCCAATTTTTCTTTGAAAGAGATGACAAGATCAGATACAGCCACCAGATTGGGCTTGAATAACACACCTGACGAGAAGGCCATTGACAACCTAAAGACTTTGTGTGAAAAGGTGCTTCAGCCCGTTCGCGACCATTTTGGCAAAACTGTCACCGTGAACTCTGGTTTTCGCTCTTCAGAGACGAACCAAGCCACCGGAGGCTCGAAGTCCTCAGACCACGTGAAGGGCCAAGCAGCCGATATTGAGATTGACGGCGTACCCAACGTAGAGCTTGCCCAATGGATCATGGATAACTTAGAATACACACAACTCATCCTTGAGTTTTACACTCCCGGCATACCTGATAGTGGCTGGGTGCATGTGTCTTACGATCCTAGCAATCTAAAGAAACAGGAGTTGACCGCCATGAAAGTTGCTGGTAAAACCCAATATGTTTCCGGTCTTATAGCCTAACGATGCCATTACAAAAAATACTGTTTAAACCGGGGGTAAACCGAGAGAACACTCGCTATACCAACGAAGGCGGCTGGTATGAGTCCGACAAAGTGCGGTTTCGCCAAGGCACGCCTGAAGTAATTGGCGGCTGGGCTAGGATTTCTGTAAATACTTTTGTTGGTGTATGCCGCTCTTTGTGGAACTGGGCAACGCTGGCTGGCTATAACCTGATGGGCGTAGGCACTAACATAAAATTTTATGTTGAAAATACCGGGGTATACAACGACATTACACCAATTCGCTCAACAGTCACTTTAGGCGCAAATCCTTTTTTAGGCAATGGAACTACGACGGTAACTGTAACTTCTGCTTCTCACGGCGCTATCGCTGGAGATTATGTAACATTTAGTGGGGCTACAGGCACATACGCTTCTTTGCTAAATAAAGAATACAGCGTTGTTTCTATTCTTAGCGTCAATACATACACAATTACAACCGCTTCCGCAGTGGCTGCTGGTACTACTGGTGGCTCGGCGGTTGTAGCCGCCTACCAAATTAACATAGGCACAGCGGTTGCCACTCCACTACAAGGCTGGGGTTCTGGCTATTGGGGTAATAACACTTGGGGTAACACATCTTCCACTACCGCACTACGCCTATGGAGTCAAGCAAACTTTGGGCAAGACTTAATTTTTGCTCCCCGTAACGGCAATATTTATTACTGGACATTTAACCCCGTGTTCACCACACGAGGCATACCACTAGGGCAACCCGGTTCTACTTTAGGTGCTGTGTCTATTACTGCGGCATCTCCTGCGGTTGTTACATTGTCTGGTTTTGCGCTAACTGAAGGTGCAGCAATTCAGTTTAACTACACCACCGGCGGATCTTTGCCGACTGGCTTGTCTACGGCTACAACTTATTACGTATATAACTTGGTCGGGACTACGTTTAATCTTTTAAACTCATCAGGGGCAGTTGTAAACACATCGGGTAGCGCGGCGGTCAATGCGTATATTTCGTTGCTGGTAGATGTGCCGATAGCCCAAAACTCTATTGCTGTATCTGACGCATCTCGTTTTGTCCTTGCTTTTGGCGCAAATGATTACGGATCGTCTACACAAGACCCTATGTTGATTCGCTGGTCAAATCAAGAAGACCCGTACAACTGGACGCCTGACGCCACAAACCAAGCGGGTAGCGTGCGTTTGTCTCATGGTTCTTCAATCATTACCGCAGTGCAGGCACGCCAAGAAATCGTGGTGTATACCGACTCCAGCGTGTATTCATTGCAGTACCTTGGCCCACCTTATGTCTGGCAGTCCCAGTTGCTTGGCGACAACATTTCAATTATTAGTCAGAATTCTGCCGTTGTTGCGTCTGGCGTAATATATTGGATGGGTGTGGATAAGTTCTACGCCTATGACGGTCGTGTGCAGACTTTGGGTTGTGATCTGCGTAAATATATCTTTAATGACATTAACTTACAGCAACGCGATCAAGTTTTCTGTAGCACCAGCGAAGGCTTTAATGAAGTATGGTGGTTCTACCCATCTTCCGGCAGTAACTCTATTGATAAGTATGTGGTGTACAACTACCTAGAAAAAGTCTGGTACTACGGCACGATGGCACGAACAGCGTGGATAGATACAGGTTTAAGAAATTACCCCGTTGCCGCCACATACAGCTACAACCTTGTTAACCAAGAGTATGGTTTAAACGATAATGAGTCAGGCACTGAAACAGCTATCTCTGCGTATATATCGTCTTCTGAGTTTGATATTGGGGATGGACACAACTTTGGTTTTGTTTGGCGCGTACTGCCCGACTTGACGTTTACTGGCTCAACTACCGATCCAAATGGTACGCAACCTCAACTAACTATGACCCTATATGGGTTGACCAACTCGGGATCTGATGTAACAAGTACTGCCAGCGCAGGAGTGCAAAAAGGTACGTCTTACACAATTACTGAGAAGTTTACAGGTCAGATTTACACCCGCATACGTGGTCGGCAAATGATTTTTAAAGCTTCTTCTAATCAGTTAAATACAACTTGGCAGCTTGGTGCACCACGTATTGACATCAGGCCGGACGGGCGGCGCTAGTGGCTACGAATCCAATTATTAACCCAGCAGTCCCCAACTTACCGGTTGGGCCAGAAGAGTACGAGCGCAGGTTCCAAGATCAATTTGCTAACGTATTGCGCCTATACTTTAATCAACTTCGTAATGGTTTAAGTGAACTATTTGGTACTGTTGGGGGTAAATACATAGGATTTCCTTATGGGGCTTTTTCTAGTAGCCAATCGCAAACTGCGACAGCTAATACGGCTACATTGATGACGCTAAACACCACAGATTTCTCTAATGGTGTCAGTATTTCAAGCTCCAAAATTACAGCGGATAACGCCGGTATATACAACTTGCAGTTTAGTGTACAGGTGCAAAACGCAGGCAATGCCCCATACGATATTTTTATATGGCTTAAACAAAACGGGACGGACATTGCAGGCTCCACAGGTAAAGTTGGTCTGCCTGCTCGTAAAAACCCGGGCGATCCGTTCCATGACATTAAAGGTTGGAACTATTTTCTGTCTATGAACGCAGGCGACTATGTCGAAATATATTGGTCAACTACAAACGTAGACGTTTCCATCCAGTACTACGCCGCATCAGGCACACCAACAAAGCCATCCACCCAATCTGTGGTAGCCACGCTTTCATTTGTGTCCGCGCTCTCCCCATGATAAACTCAATCAACCCCTACATAAAGAGGCAGCTATGAATGTATTAAAACGGGCGCTGAGGGCCGACACATACTCAGATGCGATAAGAGATCCCGGCACAGCAATTAAAAATGTTGCGCCTTATGTTGCCGCTTATTATTTAGGCCCAGAAGTTGCCACAGAACTGGGTATTTCCCAAGCCGCTGGAGCTGGTCTTACCGCCGCTGGAACAGCTTTTGCTACGACAGGTAGTCTACAAAAAGGCATACAAACTGGTCTTAGCGTTTATGGCCTAACTGGACTTGGCGAAGCTGCTATGAGCGGTATTAATAATGCCAGCTCTGCGGCAGGGCAAAAAATTGCCGCAGACAGTGCCGCAGCGGGACTTGATGCGGGCGGTGCTGAGATGACAAAAGCTATGACGGCAGCGCAAGAATCAGGTGTAAATCAAACCATAGGCGATAAAATTAAAGCTGGTGCAAAAGGTATAGCCGCTCTTGGGCCTAGAGATTTACTTAAATATGGTTCAGCTGCTGCTGGGCCCATACTTTCAAGTTTAGCTGGTGAAGCAAGTAAAAAGACAGGCAACATGCCTACATCAAGTGCATCCCCCGGATACATTCGTCAGTATTACTTTGACCCCAAAACACAATCAGTTAAACCACTTGCGCCTGTACGCACTCAAGACTGGGGCGATACTACATTTCAAAGTAGAGTGCCCTATATCCCACAATCAGCGGGCGGAGGTTTACAAAGTTCTTACGCTACGGGCGGGGTGACTGATGGTGGCGCGATGCATTTTGATGATGGCGGATTAACCCCCGATATTGCTAGAGAATTAATGCAAAGGAGCATGACAACTGGCGTTCCAAATTCAGAACTTGCTAGGTACGGTGGCTATGATGCAATTAAATCTATGTACGACGCTGGCGGTGGACAGTATGGCCTCTCATCTATCGCACCAGCAGACTTACAAAAATATGCTAACACTATTGCCAATACCGGTGTAGGCAATTTATCCGCTTTAACACAAGCCGGGATTGGACTCACTCCTGCCGGGATTGCAAACATGCAAGCAAATGGCATTAATCCCAATGACTATCAGTCATATTCAAATCAATCCGGAACTGGGCTTAGTTCTGCCTTACCTTCTAGCGGTTTAACTCCCGCTATTGCCAGAGAATTAATGCAAAGAAGTATGACGACTGGTGTTCCAAACTCGGAAATTGCTAAATACGGTGGTTACGCTGCAATTAAAGCTATGTACGACGCTGGCGGTGGGCAGTATAGCCTAGAGTCTATTAACCCAGCAGATTTGAAAAATTATGCCAATACGATTGCTAATACTGGTGTAGGTAATTTATCCGCTTTAACGCAAGCTGGAATTGGACTCACTCCTGCTGCTCTTGAGAATATGCGGAGAAATGGCATTAATCCCAATGACTATCTTTCGTATGTAAAAAATACTACATCTCCTACAGTTGTTTCAAACCCGTACGGCAATAAAACCACCCCCGGCGATATAACCCGTAATTCAGATGGCACACTAACTGTTACTCCAAACATACCAAATAGGCCTTATGGCGGCACGACAGGGATGGGTAAATTAACTAGCGATTACGCCCTTGGAGGTGGACAGCTAGGTCAAGTTCTCTCGCCTTCAAAGGCATATGAAAATACAGGTGCGTCTGCCGAGATTTATAAATATTTGATGGGCAAAGGGGATTACCCAATACAAGAAGCTGGGGTGGGTAAGAATTCTCGTTATTACTACGGCGTAGAGCCCACAACATCAAATAAGAAAAATAAGTACAAAATAAATCCAACAACAGGCTTATCTGAACTTAATCTAGACTATGTTGCTCCCGCAGCAAATGGCGGTTTAATGCAGGCTTATGCTGATGGCGGCGCAACATCACAAAATCCTTATGATTTTTTGGAGTATAAAAAAAGCACTGGAAACCCCAATGCCGCAGCAAACCAAGTTGCTGCGTTTGATGCCATGACTCTTGCGCAAAAGGCAGATCATCAAGCACAATTGGCGGCGATTAACGAGGGTTTAACCCCTATGTTAGTAAAAATACTACAAGCCATAAAACAGAAAATTCTTTTTAAAGATAAAAATGAACCTCTTGCTGAAGTAGTAAACATGGATAATGTGGCGGATCATTTAACTAAAGAAAATCTTATCCAGCAACAGGTAATGGAAGCTTTTATACAAGCTGAAAAAAACCAAGAAAACAACCCACTGACTCAACAAAATTTTGCTGAGGATTCCCTTGCAGATCTGGGTGACGTATCACCATTTTCTCCAAGTATTGGCGATGGAGACGGCGGCGTTTCTTCTGGGGGCGTAAGCGCCACTAGCGGTAGTCCTATGGGCGGTATTGCAAGTATTGGAACTGCTGGACAAGCCGCCGCTGCAAATGCGGCTATTGGAGCCGCCATCGGAAATGCCATTGGAGCCGGAACAAGTGGCGGAACAAGTGGTGGAACAAGTGGTGGAACAAGCTCTGGTTTAGGTGGTATGGGAACTGGCGCAGCAGGCGTTGCCGCAACTGCCGCTGCTACCGGCAGGGCTAGTGGTGGTTATATTGATAACAATAATTTTACTCATCATATGGCTACCGGTGGCCTAATGGCGGCTATGGCTCGTGGTGGTTCTACACATCAGCCATTCTTTTCAAAATCAACAGGTAAATTTAATTTTGCAGGCCCAAAGATTTACGCCAACGGTGGTATTTCTGTAGGTAGCCGCCCCGACCCCAATATTGATGGGCAATACCAACCCTATCCAAATGTTTCATTCCAACCTACTGTCGGTCGGTTTGCAGTTGGAGGCGAAGCTGGTTATAACCTTGGCTCCTACTCAGACGGCGGCAGACTATTGCGCGGCCCCGGTGACGGTGTATCAGATTCTATCCCGGCTACTATTGGCAGAGGACAACCAGCACGACTTGCTGACGGTGAATTTGTAGTGCCTGCAAGAATTGTTTCTGAATTGGGTAACGGCTCAACTGAAGCTGGCGCACGCAAACTTTACGCAATGATGGATAGAATTCAAGCAGCTCGCAGTAAGACTATTGGCAAAGGTAAAATTGCCAAGAATACTCGTGCTGATAAATACCTTCCTAAATAAGGAACCGACATGGCAGACCAAGTACAAACCACGCAGTATCAAACCGGCTTTGCGCCGCAAATTGCTCCTTATGCCGAGGACTTATTAGGCCAAGCACAGGCTTACACAGACACTGGACAAAACCCTTACCAGTCATACACACAACCACGTGTAGCGCAGTTTTCTCCGCTACAACAACAATCTTATGATTACGCAAGCCAATTGCGATCGGCCCCGCAGTTACCGGATGCTACAGCAATGGCTGGGCAGGCTGGTCTTGGCGCTTTAAACACGCAGTACACATACCAACCATCTAACTTTACCGCTGATACCGCCAAGAGCATGATGAACCCCTACATGCAAAATGTAGTGGATGTTCAAAAGCAACAGGCAATGCGCGATGCGGCGATTGCTCAGCAAGGTCAACAAGCTAGAGCGGCAAATGCTGGGGCATTTGGCGGCAGTAGAGACGCAATTATGCGCAATCAAGGTAATGCTGAATTACAGCGTAACCTGCAAGGTATTCAAGCTACCGGTTTAAACAACGCGTTTACTCAAGCGCAAAACCAATACAACACGCAATATGGTCAGAATGCTGCTCAACAGCAGTTTGGCGCTGGTTTAGGCATGCAAGGATTGGGTATTGCCAATCAATCTGCTCAAAATCTTGGTGCGCTTGGTCAAACTCAGTATGGTCAAAACGTAGGTATTACTGCTTTGCAAAATCAACTAGGGTTGCAACAGCAGCAACAAGCGCAAAACTTACTCAACACTCAGTACGAAGATTTTACGAATGCACGAAACTTCCCGTACAAACAGATGGCTTTTATGTCTGACATTGTTCGTGGTTTGCCATTATTCCAAACTGGCGCAACGATGTATCAACCATCAGGAAGCGTTGTTGGGCAGCTTGGTGGTTTGGGTTTAGGTGCATTAGGCCTTTCTTCATTGTTTGGTGGCGGAACAAAAGGCGCAGAAGGTGGATTTGTCCGTTCATATGCTGGCGGCGGTCAGATTAATAGCACCTCTAATATTGAAGGCATCATCAATAAATTAAGCGATGAGCAATTAAGGCGAGCTTATCAAGTTGCTTTAGCTGAGCGGGATATTGAGAAAGCAAATTTAATTAAACAAGAAGAGGCGCAACGGTCATCAATGCGTCAGGGAATCTCATCAGCAGTAACTCCTCAATTTGCTGACGATATGGAACAAAGCATGGCTTCTGGCGGCATTGTTGCTTTTGCAGATCGCGGCATTGTAAATGAGGGCGAAAACTACAGCCTTGAGGGCATGCGTACACCTGCTCCCGCTTCTAAAGCCAAAGCATCTTCAGCCAAGCCATCTCCCGTGGTTCAGTCTGCGGTAGCCCAATTAGCTCAACAGACAGGTCGAGATCCCGTTGATTTGATGGAGCAGACTAAACAATTTACTGAAATGTTTAGACAGCAATATCAACCAATGTTAGATCAGATGAAGTCTGATGTTGAAGCATCTAAACCTGACAATGAAGCTATTCGTCAGCAAGGAATCGGTCAAGCATTGGCGCAGTTTGGTTTTAAGATGGCTGCAAATGCCGCTCGACCCGGCGCAAAATTCTTAGAAAGCGCATCCGCAGCCGCTCCTGATTTAGCTGATATTGCCGCTAAGACTCAAGATCTCATGGCTGCTCGTCAGAAGAATTATCAAGATCTGAAGATGAAGCATATGCAGTACGAAGTTGCTTTGAATAATGGCAACATGAAAGAGGCCACTTTGGCTGCTGGTCAGATTCGTCAACAACAACAAGCCGACAATTTGCTTAAGTTTCATATTGCAAATGCCCAAGACACGCTTGCAATGGAAAAACAAAAACTTGCTCAACAGGGCGCGCATTACAGCGCAATGGCATCTAGGTACGAAACTATTGGTAGTTTGACAAGAGACATCATGCAGAACGAAGGCTTGCCGTATGACAAGGCGCTGGAAAAAGCTGCAAATATGCTTAAGGGCGGCATTCCGGCAGCCATTCGTGCTGATGCTACAAGCAGCGCCAAATTGGAAGATAAGATTGAAAAGATTAAAGCTAGCTATCCATTGCTTGGTATATTAGATCCAAGCACTCCAAAGTATGGTGCTATGAAGGCCAAGATGGAAGCTGAAATTGAAGCCGAGCGCAGAAATTACGGATCACGCGGACCAAGTGCTGGTGATGCTCTTCCTGCCCCACAGCCGTCAATGGCCTCAAAAGGATTTAAAGTACTAGGCACGGAGTAAGCCATGCCAATTTATAGAATCCAAGCCCCTGACGGAAACGTCTATCGCATTGAAGGCCCAGCCGGAGCCGCACCGGAGGATCTGTTTCAAGCAGTTGCTGAACAGAATCCAATGGCGGCAAAGACTACCGCTGAACTTGAGTCATTCAAGTCTGCTCCTATGTCGCTTGGAGATACCGCTAGAGCCGTAGGAACTGGCGTTATTGGTGCTGGCAAAAGCATTGTTGATTTCTTTGGCACTGGGACTGATATATCTAAGGGTTTGGGCGAGTCTCAAAGATACTTAGAAAAAGGTATTACACCTGAGCGCCAAGCAGAAATTGCTCGACGACAAGAGTTACAAGATCGCGCTGCTCGATCCGGTAGCTTATTCCAAGAAGCTAAAGCGTTCCTCGGTGGTGTAGCCGAAGCCCCATTCCAATCCTTAGCACAGGCCGCAGGATCGTCTGTTCCGGCAATCGTTACTGGGATTATTGCCCTTCCCGCTGAGGCTCCTGCTGCGTTGGCGCTGGGGGTGGCAACCATAGCCAAGCTGGCTGTTGGTGCTATACAAGGCGTTGGTGAGATGAAGGGTGGTGTATTTGACGTTGTTAAAGCCGAATACATGAAACAAGGCAAGACCGAAAAAGAAGCTGAAGCTCTTGCCATCAAATCTTCAGAGTACTCAAGAGAAACAGCTTTCCAAACAGGTGGCGCAGCATTGCTTGGCGCATTAGATGCCGTCACAGGTGCTGAGCCCAGCGTAGCTAAAGCTATGCGCAAAGCCCCCGCTAAAGAGGCTTTTGAAAGAGGTATTGCCGCATTGCCTGAAAAGCCCGTCAAGGCTCCGACTCGCCTTGGTCAACTTGCCAAAGGTGTTGCAGAGGAAGCCCCGCTTGAGGGCGCTCAAAGTGCTTTTGGTCAGTATGGCGAGAATGTTGCATTGCAACAAACCGGCGCAGATGTAACTCCAATGCAAGGCGTATTGGGTGCTGGCCTGCGCGATGCCGCCGTAGGTGCTTTGTTTGGCGGCGCGGCTTCTCCACTAAGCATGAAGTCTGCTCGTCAAGACTACGCCACAGATCAAACGTTGCGGGAAATGAAAGCAACGCAGGAAGAAGATAAAGCCAAGGATGAGGCGTTTAAACGCTATCAAGAACAACAAGAAGCCACTCGCCAGAACCTTGGTATTCCTGACAAAAATATATTGGCATTACCTGCGCCAGCTAAAAATGTTAAGCCATCTATTGAAGAGTTTGATAATCCCGTTGGCAACATTACACGGGATGAATTAGGCCCTGAAGTGACAAAGTATGTGGACAAGTTCCGCAGAGACAACAAGCTTCCCCGCCTAAAGACGTTTTCAATTGAAGACATCAAAGATGCCCAGCCCGGCATCAATCCCGAAGGTGAGCAAGCGGCTATTGATTCAATCTTGGCAGCTAAGACAGGCTATAGCGGTCAAGAACAATATACGCCGGAAGACATTCAAAACGCCGCCATTAAGAACAACGTAGCCACAGGAACACAGGGATTTAATGACTTCCTGACCAAGGTTACCGGCACAGACAAACTTGATGAGATGACGCAGCCGCAACTTCATGCTGCGTTTAAATCAGTCATGGACATGAATCGTCCATCAGATGCTCCCCATTTGGTACTGCCTACTGGCACAAATGCCACCCGTTTCAACGACAAACAATACGATGCTGGCGTTCAGGCTGCGGCTGATTTATTTGAGCGAAATCAAGGCAAACCTTTTTCAATTGAATCCGTTGCCGATGCCGTTCAAGAAGCTTCGGGCTTAAAAAGACCGCAGGATGCATATGCCCTGATTAACCATGCGATTGAACGTGGCGACATGTCCAAAGACCAACAGGTCGTTTACAGGACATACAAAGAAGGCGCAGATCGACCCACCGCTACGTATAAAACAAAAGAAGCTGCATTAGAGGCGGCTAAAAAACAAAATGCCAGTGTCAGAGAAGAAACTCTGACGCAGATTGCGCCAGCAGAAGAACCAGTCCAGCCCGAAAAGGTTAGGGCGGCAATGCCTGCGGGTTATTCAATTGAGACTACTTCCGTCAAAGAAGGCGAGACTCCTGCTGAATTTCAAATAACCCCCGAAGGTCAGGGTAAACCCTTAACAACGGTTGAGAAGTTGGATGAAGTCCAAGGCAAGATTGAGCGTTTAACCGGTCTTCGCCGGGCCGAGGCAAATAAACAGTTAGCCGATGTAAACAGGCATGAGCGCACAATTTTCAAGAGCAAAGCCAATCTTGAAAGCATGGAGGCTCGCGGCCTGACAGATACTGAGGCTTACAAGAAAGCCCAAGCCGCCCACGCCCGCGCTGAAGATGTATTGGGTCGCAGAATTGAAAGCCTGTACACCCGCATCAGCGAGTTGGAGACTCCGCTCAAAGCCAAGCCAGCAGGTAAGCGCACCGTTACCCGCCAGATCCATACCGTCAAAAAGGGCAAGAAGATCATTGGATCTTTCCCCAATCGCGTTGCCGCAGAAGAAAGCTTGTTGACTCAGTTGTCTGACAAAGAATTAGATGCAGTTGCATCTGATACCCGCTTTGGAGGCATCGCTGACCGCGCACGCAAGGAGCAAGAGAGCCGTAAATCAGGCGAGAAGGGTATCCGAGTCAAAGGAACAAAAGAAGGCTTAGAAGCCGCTGGCGTACATACGCAACAGGTCGAAGCTCAACTACAGGAACTCAAAGCCAAGCTGCTGCCAATGCTGAAGAAGTTTGGCCTTGAGGAGGTTGGTTTAAACGTTGTGCGTGCCATTGAGAACGACGCCGACGGGGCTTGGGGTAAGGCTGACAAATTGATCCGTATCGCCCTCCAAGCCGCCGAGCCAATCAAGACCATGCGCCATGAGGCGCTACATGCCCTGAAAGAGCTTGGATTCTTCACGCCCCAGCAATGGGAAGCTTTGAAGCGTCAGGCTGATAAGACTTGGGTCAATACGTACCTCAAAGGTCAAATGGTTAAGGTCAATGGTAAGACCATGACCCGCTACGATGCCTATGCCAATGGTGTCAAGGATGAGAATGGCGAGTGGGTATTGAAGCCTCTGTCCCCCGAAGACATCCTTGAAGAAGCTATTGCCGATGCATTTGGAAGCTGGGAAGGTGGGGCTAAACCACCGCCCGGAATGATGGCTGCACTGTTTAAACGTATGCAGCAGTTTTTTGCGTCGCTGAAGCAGGCTTTGACTGGCGCAGGCTTTGAATCAGCCGATGATATCTTTGGCAAGATTGAGCGCGGAGAATTGAAGGCTGGCAAAGAAGCTGGCGGCGCTGAAGCAAAAGCAAGTCTTAAAAATACAACCAAGGGCTTGCTAAATCCCAACATACTGCCCAAGTTTGAAAAGATCATTGACGATGTAGTTAAAGAGATGGGTCTTACTCCGGAGGAGTTTGCGTCTACATCCCTGATTCATCAGACAGGCAAGGCTGGCACAGAACAATTTGAATCTGACAAAATTGGCGGGTTACCTGAAGTTGTTCAGTTTTTACAAGATCAACGCAGGAAGTCTGGCTTACCTTTGCTTGATACAGAGAAGCCTGCCGATAGAAAGATAATTGCCAAGCTGATGGCTACTGAGGCTATGGCTGCGATTCGTTCCGGCGGGGCAAACCTTGAGTGGTATGACTCCATCATCAACAAAACATTGGCGATGGCTGGCCTCAAATATTCAGAACTTAACACCGACATCAATGCTCGGATGGCGTTCAAGATTGCTACAGCAATTACATCTCAGGGTTTAAACGTTGAAGATAACCTTGCATTTGCCATGAAGGTTTATGACCAGTTTAGACAAAACAAAAAATTTCCAGAGATTGGTCAAGGTGCAGATCAAAGCGCAATGGTTAACAACTTTAAGTTGGCTAACTACCTGATGGAAGACATGGGTGAAAATTTACTGCGTCAGTTTTTGGAAACAGAATTTACTGTTGATGAAATGCGTAGCGCAGGTTTTAACATCAAGGGTGAGCTTGGCGATGAGAAAGTGCTTGGCTCTTCCGTTTTTGGGCCAAAAATTGGCTTTGGTTTTTATTCCAATTTAAACGGCAACTTCGACCCGGTAACAATGGATATGTGGTTTATGCGAACCATAGGCCGACTAACCGGGAAGCTTAAATCGTTTAAACAAGATTTGTACGACGCACAACTTGAGAAGTTTAGGAATGAACTGGACACCGAAGGCAGCAATGGCGTATTTGCCAACCAGTTTGATCAGAATGAAGTCGAGCTTGCCAAGGTAGATGACAAGGCGGCAGAGGCTTTGGCTCGTAAGGTCAAGAGCGCACATGAGCGTGATTACAAAGCCAATCGCGCCTCCTTTGATGATGGCACAAGAGAAAAATCAAAGCTGGTAGCTGTCTCAGAAACAATGATCAAATCGCTGGACGCACCCAAAGATGCTCCAGCCAATGGCTCAGAGCGCAGAAATCTGCGTGACATTGTTCGTCAGATGGTCGATATCGTCGAAGAAAAATACGGCAAGCGTGTTCCTCCTGCGTCATTGCAGGCGGTCATTTGGTATCCAGAGCAGGAACTGTACAAGTCAATGGGTGTAAAGCTCAGGGTTACAAGTCAGAACTATGCCGGAGCTATTGAAAAAATATTGATAGGAGAAGGATATGGAGAATCAAACCTTAGCGCAGCAGCCAAACTTGGATCAAGAACGGCACAACAACTGGCTAAGTCAGCAGTCACCAAGGGATCTAAAGCAACTGGCGCTCAGCCTGTCAGACTTGGCTCACTCCAAGCTGAAGAAAAAGAAGCCCTCCTTGAAAGAGGAAGAAAACGAATAGTTCTTGAAGAAGAAAAAGAAACACCCAAGCGTAAGCGGGTGATCTTTGAAGTTGCCCCTGACCCCAACAACAAGGCGCTGACCGACAAGTGGAGATCGTTGCCAAACGAAGTCCGCATAAAGATTAGCGAAAAAATTGGCAATAGCATTATCAAGGCCGCTCTTGCTGAGTTTGGCTTGAAAGGATATGTTGACACCCAAGTTGGCAGCTACTTGGATGACACTAACCCATCATTTGCGCTTTACCTAGACTCAGGCGACTCTGTCGCTATGGCTAAGTTCTTGGGCTATGTTTTGTCCCAAGATTCCATGATGGTTGTATCTCCCAAGGAGGGCAAGGGTCTGGATAAGACTGGCGCTGTGCGCATAAACATTGGGAGCGCTCCAGCCAGCAAGGTGGACAAGATTTACCAACAACTTAGGGAAATTGAGGTTGACGGCGAAAAGCCAGTTGGCGGACAATCCTACATGAACGGGCACATGGTAGTGTTGAACTACTCCAGTGTCCCAACAGATCAGCTTGCCAAGTTAATCAACGACAAGCTAGACGACAACTACGAAGTGATAACGGAGGATGTTTACACAGCCTTCCCAGAGAAAAAGGACTACGACTATGCCAATCCGTCAAGCGACCCCAGAGGAAACGCAGGCGTTCTACGCCAAGCCAGCCGTGATCTTCGGGCAGAAGCGACCCGACTCCTCCAAAAAGAACTTAAGCAATTCAAACCAGAAACCACCACCTCAGCCGACGAAAAGCTAAGTCTCCGCACATACTTCCCCACCGCAGAAGAAGCCGAGAGCGCTGCGTACGAGAAGGCTCCACCCGGGACAGCAGAGTTTAAACGCTTCTTTGGTGGCAGCACGATTAAAGAAGAAGGTCGTGCAGTGCCAATGTTCCATGCATCACCAAGTGAGTTTGATGTATTCCGCGAAAACAAGCCAATATTTATTAGCCCATCAGCATCAGAAGCAGAGTTTTTTGGAAGGTTTCATTACGCAGGCAGTAAGCGCGAAAAGGGAAAGGTAAATGTTTACCCTCTCTGGGTTCGCGCAGAAACACCATTTGACTTTGAAAACGAACAACAAGTTGATTTGGTTTATGGTGATTTGTTTGCGCAACTTGGCGAGTTTGCAGGAACAAGAGAGCGCATGGAGTCGGGAGACTGGTCATACATTGAAGACCCAGCAGTTTTAAGCACAATAAAAAAATTGGGCTTTGACTCTTTCTACGTAAAAGAAGGTGGAATAAAGAACCTCGCAGTCTTTAACGCTAACCAAGTTAAATCCATCACAGGAAACATTGGCGACTTCAGCGAGAACAAGAGCATTAAGTTCAGCCTGCGCACATCAAATGAACCCATGACAAAAGACAATGTTGTGGCGGCTATGAAGTTTGCTCAAACCAAACAGCCATACACAAATTGCCAACTTTGTATCCAAATGGCGACCGGCGTTTCTAATTTGCGTAGCTTGCCTAAAGTGCAGCAAGCCAAAATTGGTGACGTTTACACATTCAATGAAACGAAAGACATGGCTTCTCACTATGCTGTTGATGTTGGCAATGGCAATGTTGTAGAAATTGAAGGCTGGGGCGAAGATGTCCGTGTAATCCCTTTATCTGAAGTCGAAGATGAATATGGGTCGCCATCAGCAATCCGCAGACCGCCTTCTTCAGCTTATACGGCTGAAAAGTACAGCCTACCAACCTACAGCAAAGATGCGGCAGATGCTGTAAACAGAACCACAACTCGACGAGAAGAAAAAGGCTTTATTGGTCGCATTCTTGATGCAGTCATGCCTGAGAAGTTCTCTGACCTCCGCGCTCAGTTGATTGATCGCTACGCTCGCCTGAGTTATTACGACAGAAGAATTGCTGAACGCATGGGTGGCGCAAACTTGTTGGCTGATGTATCGGCATCTTCAGCGGCTAACTTTTCTGACCTTGCTTCTTCTGTAACAGCTTCTGCGTTTGGTGTTGGCAACCGTCAAGGCGGCGTGCCTGTTTACAAGAATGGTTTCACAACCATTGATACATCAATCAAAGGTGGCTTGGAAATCCTTAAACCCCTCGCCAAATTTAACGACCCTAAGGCTTACCAAGATTATCAGTTCTGGGCAGGCTCAAAACGTGGTGTGCGTTTAAACAAAGAAGGCAAAGAAGAAAACTTTACACCCAAAGATCAGGTTTGGGCAAATGAAATATATAACGCTTACAAAGCCAAAGGCGTTGACTTTGCCGATATCCAATCAGAAATGAACGAGTTCAACAAAGGACTTGTTAAGTATATGGTAGACACAGGCGTACTTAGCGCAGAGATGGGCGTTGAGTACATGAAATACAACGACTACATTCCTTTCTACCGACAGATTGAAGGCGAGAAAACTGTTGGGCCAAAGATATTTAATGCCATTAGTGGTGTTAAGCCTCCCAAGAAACTTAAGGGTAGCGAAGCGCCCCTGAATGACTTCTTTGAAAACTTTGTGCGCAATACTCAGTCAGCCATTAATTCAGGCATGAAGAACGTTGCCGCACAACGAGCCATTGCTGCGGCTTTAAAGATTGGCGACATCTCTGGCGCAGAGCGTTTAAACATGATTGATAACGCGCCAGATACCGTGCAGGTTCTGGAGAAAGGTAAGCAGGTTTCTTACCGTGTTGCGGATCAATTGTTTATCAACGCAGTTAAGAGTTTAAACATGGCAGAAATGCCGCTTCTGGGCATTGTTTCTGGGCCATCCAATCTGTTGCGTAATCTTGTAACCAAAGACCCCGGCTTTATGCTGGCTAACTTGGCACGGGACTCTTTATCTGCGTGGATTACCAGCGGGGCAAACATCACCCCAATCGCAGGGACAGTCAACAATTTTGTTCAAGCCTTGTCGGGCAAGTCCAAAGGCATGCAAGCGCTTTTAAACGCAGGCATCTTGGGCGGATATGAGTTCTCTTCCGGCACATTGAAGAGCGGCGAAGCCTTGGAAAAGGACTTAGAAAAGAAGTACGGATCAAAAGGCAAGTTCAGCCCTTTACGAACCTTTACAACAGTATGGGATGCGCTTGAGCATGGCACAGAAGCATCTGATGCCGCCACCCGCATTGCCATTTACGAAAGGGTGCTTGCAGACACAGGAAACGAGGCAGAAGCCCTGCACCGTTCTTTGGAGGTAATGAACTTCAACCGCAAGGGAAGCTCGCCTCTGGTGCGCATACTGTCCGCCGCAATACCATTCTTGAACGCTCGCGTCCAAGGTTTGGATGTTTTCTATAGATCGGCCTTTGGTGTTGACGTAGATGCCAACGCAAAAGCAAAGCAAAAAGCTTTCTTTGTGCGTGGCTTTACCTTAATGGCTTTGTCTGCGGCTTACTTCTTAGCGGTATCCGACGACGATGAATGGAGGAAGCAGGAGCAGGAAACTAAGGATAATTATTGGATCCTTCCCGGAATTGGCAAGTTTCCCACGCCCTTTGAGGTTGGATTCCTGTTTAAAACAATTCCTGAGCGCCTTATGGCTCTTGCGTTTAAAGACGATACAACTGAAGATTTCAAGAAATCAATGCAGCGTGGATTGTTAAGCACTTTAGCGTTTAACCCAATCCCTCAGGTTGCTAAACCAATTATTGAATACAACGCTGATTACAACTTTTTTACACAAAGACCAATCCTTGGTCAAGGCATGCAGGGCGTGGCTACAGAGTTCCAAGTTGGGCCAAATACAAGCCAACTTTCACAAGCCTTGGGTAAAGCTTTGGGCATGTCTCCAATTAAGCTAGATGTATTAATTCAAAGCTATACAGGGACAATTGGTACGTATGGTGTTCAGCTTATTGATGTCGTTTTAGATTCACAGGGTAACAGCCCACATGCGTCTAAACGCTTTGAGCAGCTGCCAATCATTAAGCGATTTGCCGCCGACCCCGAAGCACGTGGCAACATAACGCAGTATTACGAACTTAAAAACGCTGTAGATACTGCCGTGCAAACAGAAAACTTTTTACTCAAATCGGGTAATGCTGAAGAGTATGCAAAGTATGTGGAAGAAAATGCAAGTTTATTGGCGGTCAAGGGGTACGTAAGTAACGTAGAGAAGGAAATGAAGAAATACAGAGAGATGCGCAAGCTTGTATCTAACGCAGAAATGACCGCAGATGAAAAGCGCGATGCTCTAACCGCAATCGGTCAAGCCGAAAACAATATGACTGCTGAAATTCAAACGATCAAAAAGGTTATCAGCGACAATAAATAATGTCGTTATCAAAGAGCCAGCCAATTGTTTTGCGGTGAGCGTTTTCCCACATGTTTAAACGCTCTTCTTTGGACATTGCCCGGCCCTGATCTAGCTCGGCATGGCAGGAAAAACACAAAGCGGCTATACGGTAGTCATTAGCTTTTAAGCTACGACCCTTACCGTCTCGCCCTTGGTTGGAGTGGGCGGCAACTACTGTGCCGTCCATCCTTCCGCAGTGTTGGCAGGGAGATTCCCTGACGGCTTCAAGTAGTTTTTGGTTTCGGTACATTTAAACGATTATCGCGGCTTTCTTGCAGCAGCTTGCGCAGCCATTTAGAGCCACCAATTTTTACCCACTCCTCGTATTCACTGGCGGTAACTCTAACCCCGATTGTCTTGCCTGACTTGGTCAGTTCGCTTTTAGGTCTTGGCACTTTCTTTCCCCTTACTGTAAACAAGCACTTGCTTCTTTTCGTTTATCTTATCTGCGGCTCGTTGGCTTGCAAGCTGTCCAGCCCTAACCCCGCTTGCTATTTGTTTCATCTTATTGTCTAGGGTAAAGGCACTTGGCCCTCGCCAATCAAAGACCGTCCCCGTAGATCTCCGCACACGCATGCTTGTCTCCTTCTCTCTTTGTTAAAAATACCAGTCTGCATTTGGTGCAAGCCCAAGCCGTACCAACCTCAACGATGGTTCTCTTCTTTTCGTGCAAGCCCATCACCCTGCCAAAGAATGTGCGTATGCGTTCAATCATTCTCTACCTCTCCAAATATTTATCGCCCTTTTAATTGCGTACCACAAGCTCTTACGCATAAGCTCTTTTTTTAACTGCTCGTTTTCCAACAATAACTCGCTGTTGTGCATAGACATTAAATTCCATGCTTTTTGAATTCCTTCATCCATTATGTTTCTCCCATCGTTTACACAAATCTCTACCCGCCTTGGTCTTTGGCTTCCTGTCGCACATGGCGCTGATAGATCTCTCTTTTGCCTTTTGTTTCAACGTCAATGGCGGTGGTGGGTCGGGAAAGAGTCCGTTGAACCCCACTGTACCCAGTACAGCACTAAGAATGAGTCGATCAATCATGCGAATATCCTCATGAGTTTGTTAAGAGATAGCGGCGCTTGTTTCCCACCATGCTGATCGCCGTTAAGTGGAGGCCGTAGTACGTGGATGTACAAAGACTCAAGACTGTTAAGCATTTCCCTCTCACAAGGTATAAACGCAAAGCTATCAAATAGTTTGTCATGATGCTCAGAAATCCTTGTGTACACATTGACTGACTGCCCAACATAAACAACCTTGTCACCACCAATCAAAAAGTAAACGCCTGTTGCTAACTCATAAGGGTTAGCCGCACTGACAATCTCAGCTTCACTCAACAAAACTTTGCTTGTCAATGTCAAAGCAATTTTGTCGCTCAACTCATGCCGTTCCAAAACCCTACGTTTTAATTCCAGTTCTTTGATCTCGCACTTCAAGCTGTCTCGCCGTTCAATATCTAAAAGTCTTTGGGCTTCACGCTCCCGCTTATTCTTCTGTCTTGTGGCAACACCTTTAGCGGCGCTTGCTCTACGCTCCTCCGGTGTTTTGTTTTGTAGTGGGGTCATATGTCTTCCTCCGCGTGTTCAAATAAGCGTTGCTTCAACCTTTCGATTCGGCGACTGTTGTACTTGATAGCGGCATCTGCGTACTCAGCGGCAGTCTCGGCTTCTAGCTTGCGTAGGTGCGCTTCTTGTAGTTCCTTGTCAATAACCTCGTAGATAGTCCTTGGCCTAAGAACGTCCTTGATGTATTTGATTGTTGTCTCTCTGAATGTCATGCTTCCCTCGCTTTTATCATTGCGTCTGCAATTTCGTAAGCCGTCTTTGCAAGCTGTTCGTAGGATGAACCCACGCTTGTTCTTAACATAGCCTTTGCCGCAAAGTAGTCCCGCAAAGTCATGCCAGTGCAAGTCCAGTCGCCATGTGTCCACGGAAATGCTGAAGGTGTTTCATTCATGTGTTCTTCTCCTTGAGTTTGGCTTCGATGCGTTTGTAAATATGCCAAGTCAAATATAGGTCAGGTGTCACCTTAAAGCACTCAGCGATTTCATCATCCGTCAGCCCTACCCACGGCTTCTTGTAATCTTGAATGTCATCGTCTTCTTCTGCTCTAAGCATTACCGCTCTCACAGCTTCTTTCTTAGCCACACTTCTGCGCTCAATTTCGTTGAATGCTTCGTCCTCGGGGTCTATGTATCTTGATTCAGTCATTGTCAACCTCGTTCTGCATAGTGAATATCGCCCAACCAATCATGGCGCATACAAAGATAAACAGAATAGCGCCAAGCGCCAACAGCGTTGCCATAAAAAGAATACTTGTTATTGCTTCTAACATCACATTACCTCCACTTCTGCTTGAGTTTCAATCCATACCTTCGCACCACATGACAGCGGCTTGTTGGGGCTGTACACAACGCGACTCGCGCCATTAATGTTCACAAAATGGGCGTATCTGTTGCTTTTATAGTCCTTAACTGTCAGCACGGGGTCGTTCGTACCATTTTTTGCGTTGGCTTTAACAACGTGCTGGTTTACGTGAATGATTGTCTTCACTGCTTATCCTCCCTTGGTTCGCCAGCCCAGTAACCATCCTTGTTTAAACGATAGTTCCGGGCCTGCATTTCTTCGGGTGTCCTGCATCTGCGGTCAACGCCAAATGTTCCTGTGCGGTGATCCTCAAACGCAGAATTACTGTTGAAGTAAAGGCCGCAACCTCTACACTGGTTCCGTGATATTCCCACCTTCAACATCGGCGACCTCCTTGTTTTTCTTCTCCCTGCGCTTGAGTTTGTTTAACTCGTCATCAATCATTTCTGCAAATGACTTGCCTGACGGAAACCTAAACTGCGCAGGCTTCATGTTGTTTACCGTGTCGATGGACTTGTCCACGCCAGCGTTAAACCCTGATTGATACGGATCACCATTAGCCATTCGCTGGGAGATTGCCTCCCTGACGATTTGAGCCATAGGCAACTTTATTTGCTTAGCAAACTTCTTTAGCTTGTCGATCTCCGTCGGCTCCAAGTACGCCATGAAAGGCTTGTACTGTTTAAAATGGGTCATTACTCCCTCCTAACTTAAATTCCAACACTAACGAATCAAAAGCCATCTGCGCATCTTCATTGCCGTTAAGCTCTGAGCGGGACGATATTCCGCACCGCTCACAAAGTTCGGCGGCAGCATCATCTTCGCCGACCACGCCAAGAAAGTCTTGGAAATCTTCGCGCCTGCACAACATGCCAGCCTGTTGAACACGGTTTGAATACTGCGTAGGTGATTCATCATCTTGAATCCTCACCAACGCACATCCATACCTAGCCCCTACAAAGTCCCGTAGAAGCTCTACTGGTATCTCGTCAGGGTGTAGAGCAAGGGTCAGGACGTAACCCGTCCTGTCCTGCTTCAATGACACCTTTCTTGCCTCAAATTGAAGAGCCATAAGATGCTACCTCCTTAAAACGGTATATCGTCATCAGGGAAGTCGTTCTGCGGCGCAGGCTTAGAGGCTGGCGCATCCTTTGGCTTGGGGATGTAACGATCAACCGCCAACGACAAGTATGTTTTGCCGCTCTTGCTGACCTTCTTCCACCCACTTAGGCGAATGATGGTCATGCCATCCTCAGTGCGAACATTGGTCATGTCCCTGAGGTTGATGGCAAGCTCGCCAAAGTAATCCTTGCCCAAGGGGTTGGTTTTGGACTGAACAGCGTGTAGGTTGCCGCTGTCGGGACGGGGTTTAAATGCATCACTCATTTACTTTCTCCTCTTGTTGCAATGCCTTTTTCTTCTCGGCAAATGCGTTACGAACCTGTGCGTATAGCTCAGGATGACTTACTTTTAACCCATCAAGCTGAACCTGATTGGCTTTCCAGTAACTGTTTAAACCTTTGACATCTGTGTTGATGCTCAGAAGTTCAATCATTCCTGCGGCAAATAGTTCTGCGTTGTTCTCAGCATCCTTAAGTGCGGGAATGGTTTTAGGCGCTGAGATCTGTACATCAACTGCCGCAGTCTCTGTTGTTACGGTCATAGTTGCTGTTGCATCCTCAAGGGGAAGATCGTCTCCAGCATAGATGTACAAAGCAAGTCCCTGCATAGCAATCGACTTAACCAAACACCGCATGATTGCTGTGTTGATATCCATTGCGTTGGGATGGGGGATAGGCTTGTTGCGGTAGTCCAGCACAGGAAGCTGGCAGGTGATGGCTTTACCAAAGATGGTTGTAGTCACCCACACCATCGCTGAATCGCCAAAACTCATCAGCACCGTCTGACCTACACCTGTGCCGTCAGACCACAGTTCTACCTTCCACGTGGCGGCTGGGTCAGCCTTCAATACCTCAGTCCATGCATACGCCCATGACAAGTACGTCATGCCGTTTTTCTTTTCTGTTCTGTCGTTTACGTTAATCTTCAAAAGCTCTTGCGTATTCATAACAATCCTTTATAAAAAACTCCTGCCTCTTTGAAATCGTCAAACTCATGAGCCCGACTGTTCTCTATGTAAAACCTCATGGTCTTTGTAAAGAACCCCTTGTCAGATTCCCAAGGCTTAACAACGTATGTGTGGGGCTTGGTCGATGTGCTGTTATAGCTTGACTGTCTAAACAGCAACAGACACAAATAAACCCCACAATGTGAGTTGATCACCAAATACTTACCCTTCTTGGGTATGCTTAACTTCCTCTTGGTACTGACTGCACCATTCGGCGACACCGCAGTAGTTTCCTGCGCATCGGGTGTACTCACCTTTTCTTGTTTCGACATAGCCTTTCTCCTTCTCGGCTAACTCCGTGGCCTCCTCTATAGTTTTAAACACACGAATCGCAGTCTTGCGACCCTCCCTCTTCACTGCATAAGTGGTTTCTTTTGCCCACCTTTCTTCATCGGTGCAGGGTTGTAACTCCTCACCAAAATCATGTGCCATCTTGGCTTCCCTGTGCATCTCCAATCGGGTGCGCACATATGTCTCTGTCTTGACCGAGTCCCATAATGGGACATCAATCATCACAGCCTCTGCTTCGGGGTAGTTCTCTTTGGTCTCGTGCTGGCTATAGTCCTTAATGAAAGCGCAGATCTGCAACCGCTTGACGGGCTTTCGCTTGGAAGTCTCGACTAGCCACTTGTAAACGTTAAGCTGGATCTCCCAGTCAGACTTGTTCATCATTACCGACCAAGCCTTGACGAACTTATAGTCCACGATCTCTACGCCGTCGGGGTCATCCTTTTGCAAGTCGATCTGCCCACTGATGGTGATGCCATCTACGTCCACATACAGGCGCTCCTCGTTGATGTAACCCTCAATCTTTTTGTCTTCCAGCTTGCCATGCATGAATGTCCCAAACTGCGATGCGAGCATAGAGGTAACGTCAATCTCTATCTGATCATCATACTGTTCTCGCAACCTTCTAATTTTTGGTGGCGACATAAGCTCAGTTACGCTATACTGGGACGCGCCTTTTGTATAGAAGTTGCGAGTCAACAAAGCTACAACTGGCGGGGGTAAATTCTGTTTATTCGTTATCTTCATCATCACTCCAAAAGGTTTGTATGGACACAGGACAAGATAATAGTGCTTGTATGGATGAATTGCAAGCACTATCTTTAATTATTTTTGGGGAGCCTGCAAGTAAGGCTAATTCAAGGCGGGTTGTGAAGTTCGGCAACATGTCCAGACTGATCAAATCGCAGAAGGCGTTGGACTACTCGGATGCGTTTAAACAGCAATGCCCTCCTCTGGGCAAGCTGATGTCTGGGGATATAAGAATGACGATATGGATCTATTACGCCAGCCGCAGACCAGACCTAGACGAGTCTTTGATCTTGGATCTGCTGCAAGGGTTGGTGTATTTAAACGACCGTCAGGTGAAGGAGCGGCATGTGTTTTGGAGGCTGGATAAGGAGAAGCCCCGGGCAGAAATGATTATTGAGCAGATACCACCTGTTTACACAGAAAAAAAGCCCGCACAAAGGCGGGCTAAAGGAGTGGAGTGACAACTGCTTGTCCCGTCTAGTATACTACATTCAGCATCAAGACGCATGGGGATTGACCCAAATTCGGGCGGAACGTCAGCCGTACCGATGAGGACTACCTGACGGAAGCAGTCCCCAGCCGTGTTGGTGGAAACGGTTTGGCTCCGTTGGGTTTTTTCGTTGTTGATTTGCGCCCACACCCTGCCTTATGGGAGCCACCAACAAATATTTATCGAACCCTATTGACACACATTGAAATACTGTGATAGAGTTTGTTCTGTTGTCGTCGTAGTCAACAGTATTGAAGCCATTTACACATGCCTCGCCCCGTTATGGGGAACTACGACGGGGCAGTTGTAAGTGGCTTTTTTATTGTCCCTGCTACGACACTAAACATTATGCGGTTCCGTCGGTGGTAATGTTTATTTTTAATCCCGTTACACGAGCAAGCCAAAGCGGGAAACGTGGGCGAATCCTTAGAGCGTGGTGGTGAAAATAGTCTGAGGTAGTGCGATTGCGATGACATGGCTCCGAAGAGCAGTACATCGAAGCACAGAGCGATCTTTGGTTTTGACCACGGATAGGCTGTGCTTTGCTCCAACAATCACCAAAGAGCAATAAAAGAAAGAGACGAGGTTGTGACGAACAACGCAAACACTGACGGGAGGACGAGGTGCTGACGATACGAAACATTGACGAGTTGATAAAGTTAAACGAGATTGAGTCGGAAAAGCTGGGCGAGCTGTGCTATCACAAGGATGTTTACAGCGATCCTTATGTCAGAGAAATCAAGAGGCTGAAGACTCTCAAGGTGTTGGTTGAGTCTGGAGTCCAGTTTTCACTGGACAACAGCGGCGGGTCGGTGATAGTGGAGGAGAAGTTTGTTTTTACTTTGATAAGCCATAGGTGGCGGGTCGTAGGTAAGAATGTTTGGTACAGGAGTAAAGGTGCTTCTGATTTTATAAAAAGATTTGTAAGGGGGTGACGGTGTACGGTTATTACAGGACTGGAGCATGCATCAGTGGGGTTAAGTCGATTGTGTTTGTGCACCTACTGAAGGAAGAAAGCAAGCTTCCTTTGTGCGGTAACTACAGAGAACTAACCTTGAGTGAGTTCACTTTAGGCAAGCCAATTTGTAAGGGATGTTCTGCGGTTGTCAGGCGGCAGGAAAAAGCAAAAGCAAAAGAACAAAAGAGACTGCGGGAGATAGAACTATCCGCATCAATGTTTTAAAGGAGTGACGGTGAGAATATATCTAATAGCAAGTAACAGGGGCGTACGTCTTGTACGTGCTAACACAAGAGCGCAGGCCTTGAATCATGTAGCCTCGCAAGAGTTGACGGTCAGGGTCGCATCGCAGGATGACTTAGTCAAATACTTATCAGAGGGCAACGGGGTTGAGACGGCTGTCCAGCCCGACCAAGGCAAGCTGGACTTAGCTTGAGACCCCTATACGAAACCACCGCAGATCTAGATAATGAGGCAAGCATTGCAACGATGCTAGGTTTCAAGTGGGACTGCAAGTTTGTCAAGCTACCAATTCGCTATCACTTGGATTTTGTTATCACAAGGGGGGACAAGGCAGTAGCTTACGCCGAGCTTAAAACACGCAATTATTTAATGGCAGACATAGACAAGATGGGAGGCTATTTGATGAGTATAGGCAAATGGTCTGCGGCAAAGCAACTTTGCAATGCCAGCTTGTTACCCTTTGTGCTAATTGTAAAAACGCTTGATGGGCTGTATCGTTCAAGCTTCACAGAATTTGTGCCCGATGACGTTCTTGTCAGGGGTAGGACAGATAGAAACGATTGGCAAGACATTGAGCCATGCGTTCTTCTGAATACACAACGTTTTAAAAGGATTAATCTTGGAAACTGATTTAAACAACATGACTATGCGCGACTTGTTTGCCGCGTTTGCTTTAGCGGGGATGCTTGCAGATAAATCCGAAAGGTTTAATGTCTACCTGCTTAGCGCAGATGCATACAGATGCGCAGATGCAATGATTGATCAAAGGAGCAAAGATGCCACGGGACTATAAAAAAGAATACGCCAACTACGACGGCACTCCTGAAGTTAAAAAGAAACGGGCGCAGAGAAATAAAGCCCGTCGAATAATGGAGCGTGAAGGTGTTGTTCACAAGGGTGACGGCAAGGATGTTGACCACAAGACCCCTCTGAGTAAAGGCGGGACAACTACACGCAGTAATTTAAAGGCCGTGCCAGCGGCTAAAAATCGTTCGTATAAACGCAACTCTGACGGCAGCATGAAATGATTGCAGAGTTAGTTGAGTCAACATACTTCAACGAATCTACCCGAGTACCTTGTCCTTTCTGTTCATCAGAGCGCAGAAAGTCAAACAGTAAAGACATGACCCTGACCCGTAAAGCTGACGGGGCTGTGGTCTATCACTGCCATCACTGTTATGTAAACGGCTCTGTGCAACCAGAAAAAAAGGAATTTAAATTGTCTGCCGTCCCATCTAAAACGGTCATCAACCAACCACTAAATCAAGCGCACTACGACTGGCTCATGTCGCGGGGCATCTCTCAACAAACCGCAGATAAGTTTAAACTGTTCTCTGCTGACAAATACTTCAACAAGATAGGCAAGGTCACATCTGCGGTGGGTTTCCCCTACTACAGAGACGGTGCACTGATTGCCACCAAGTACAGATCAATCGATGCAAAGGACTTCACCCAAGATATGGGCGGGGCTCATGACTTCTTTGGTATCGACCAAGTCCAAGCTGGCGCACCCATCATCATTGTTGAGGGAGAGATGGACGTCCTGTCCGCAGTCGAGGCAGGTTTAAACAATGTGGTTTCAGTTCCTTCCGGGGCTCCTGTCAAAGTTGCGGACGGAAAGGTGCTCCCGTCAGAGGATAAGAAGTTCGCCTTTGTATGGAACGCACGGGAAGTTTTAGAAAAAGCACCGTACATTGTTTTAGCCACAGATCAAGACCCCGCAGGCCAAGCATTGGCAGAAGAGTTGGCGAGGCGTATAGGAAAAGACAAATGCAGATTGGCTAAATTTGCCAAGAAAGATTTAAACGAAGTCCTCACGGACGATGACCCGACGCTAGACGACCACCCTTCTAGGCGTATACAGAAGATCATTGACGACGCACAGCCGTACCCGATCAGCGGACTCACCGACCCGAGCGCATACTTTGATCGTTTAAACGATCTCTGGGCGAAGGGTTCTGGCAAGGGGTTCAGCACGGGCTACCCCTCCATTGATGACGTTTACACGATTGCGCCTGCGCAGATGACTGTGGTGACGGGCTACCCCAGTTCGGGTAAGTCCAACTTTGTCGATCAGGTTATGGTTAACTTGGCGGCTAAATTTGACTGGAAGTTTGCGGTCTGCTCGTTTGAGAATCAGCCTGAGATACACATCAGTCGATTGATGGAGATCTACACCAAGAAAAAGTTTTTTGACGGGCAACATAGGATGACTGACGCAGAGAAGGAAGATGCGTTTAAATTCGTACAGGAACACTTCATATTCATCGACACAAACGGGGAAGAACCTAGCACCCTTGAGTCGATACTTGAACGGGCAAAGGTTGCGGTTAAACGCATGGGTGTACGTGGCTTGGTCATTGACCCATACAACTACATTGATTTAAACAAGTCCAATAGCACAGAGACAGAAGCGATCAGTAATATGCTGACCAAGGTACAGAAGTTCTGCAAAGCCTTTGACGTACATACATGGTTCGTTGCCCATCCATCAAAGATCAACCGATCAGGTGTAGATCAGCCACGCCCCGATGGTATGTCGATCAGCGGGTCAATGGCTTGGTGGGCAAAGACCGACTGCGGCATCACAGTCCACAGGGGTGAGCGCAATGTCGTTGAAATCGCAGTATGGAAATGTCGATATAGATGGGTGGGGACACAAGGGGAAACGACCCTGCTTTACAACAAGGTGAGCGGCACGTATGAGGAAAACCTAGATAATTTTTAGGCAAAAGAAAAGGGGGATAAGAAATCTTATCCCCCTATTTAAACGCTCCGCAGCAGCTCACCAGATGAGCTTGCTGCAAGCCTGTTTAAACAAGCCGAGCTTTATGCACAGCAGATAAAACATTGTCATACCTACCAGCATACCTTGGCACAGACATATGTACCCGTGACTTGGCGTAAACAGTCCATGATCCATTGTCATATGTGATGTATCGCTCGCCCTTGGGCACGTAGGATTGATCAGCGACCACAACTACGCATTTCCAAGGCAATATTTCAGCATAAAACTTAGGGCAGTGGGCATCAAGTACTTTGACAACCCTCATGCAGTCCCCGCTTCCTTTTGAGCCATGTAATAAAAAGCCGCAGACTGAATTACCTCCCAACTCATGCCAATATTTGCATCATGTATTTGACTGCAAAGAAGCAGGATTCTCACGCAATCATCATCGTTCAATTTCTGCTCATCTTCATGCTCAAGGCATGAGCGAACATCTTCAATACCCCATTCAATACGCAATACCCATTCACCCTCATTGTTCTGAACTAATTGAGCCATGTTGTTTCTCCCAAAAGTTAAAGTTATGTGCGGTCTCTCCCGCCGTCACCGCCTCAGCATATTCAATCTGCGGTTGATTGTTTGAAACCTTGCATCCCCCCTTAATCTTGCGGGGGCAGGGAATGCAAACACATATGCCATATGCATACTAATCAGCCCCCTACAATTTCCTCAAAAGCTTTTTCATCAACGGGCAAATCGTTAAACATTATTAAATGTTTCTCATGATCAACAACAACATCCAAGTTGGAGTAACTCAAATGCTCCGACCAGTATTCACGCTTGTCGTCGTCATCAATGTTTAAACCCAACCTAAATTCAACTCGTCGTGATCCGACTTCAATAAGAATCGGCTCAAGTCCATTACTACGTAACATGCGTATAGTTTCTAAAGCATCCATCAATGCACCTCATCTGAATCAGGTTGAAAAAAGTTTTCGTATTCCCATACGTGGTCAAGGCGGTTGAAAAAGTCTTGCTTCTTTGTGCCTGTTGACATGGCAAGCAAAACCAGCACCTTGGTAAGTACTGCCATTGCCGCCTGTGCGTTTAGTTCGGTATGGCTAACCATCTCGACTAACCCCTCGTAGAACATTGATAGTTCTTTTGGTGCTGATTGTTCTTCCATCATTTATCTTCCCTGTCTGTAGTGTCTGCATAGAAGTCATACCATGAAGATATGCATTCATGCACACTCGCCATAAACTCTTGCTTTAATGCCCTGCGCTCAGCAGTCATCCTAGAAACATTTACACCAGCACCTGCAATGGTTGCGCATAGTGTGTGTAAACAGACACTGAAGTCTTCGCCTTCGAGCAGATCATCAATGTCATCATGCAGGTCATCAACCCTGTCCATATCATCATCGGTCATGTTCATTCTTCTATCTCCTCTACATCAATGATTCTCCAATCACCCTTGTCGGTGTTCGTAAAGCTTCCGCCATCCATTTCCTTTGCAATGTCGTAAGCTTGATCGTGGTCTTCTGCTTGAAACTCTACAGTGCAGTATGTGTAGTAGCAAGCGGTTGCCTTAAACGTTTTCATCTGTCAACTCCTCATCTTCGTCAACCAAAACCGATATCACCCGTAAGCCATCTTCAATTTCGACAATCTCAAAGTCAATACCCGCCTTGTCCAAGGCTTCATACAATTGATATGCAGTCATTTCAATTCTCCTTTATGCGGCTAGTTTAATTTGCTTGAATGATGCAGATCCAAGATCTGCGATGGTTGAAACGTGCACGTTGTTTGAGTAAACATCGCTCACGTTGTACTGGATACCAACCCCAATGGTTGTGATTCCAAGGCGCTCACCCACTTGCGCTTGGTGCTTGGCGGCGGCTTTGTCGCCATCGCCATCGGTGATGACGAACATCACCTTGCGTTCTTCATGCCTTTGCATCAGCAGACCATGCCCGTAGCGAATTGCAAAGTAATCATTCGACCCGCCACCTGCATCGATACGCACCAGCAAGTCATTAACCTTTTTGTGATTCATGTCGAAAGGTTTCAGCACGGCGGTGCTATCGCCAAAGGTCAGCACACAAGTAGCTACACCAGCACGGGTCAGCGTGTCCAGCAAGGCGGCAGTGGTCTGAATGGCGGCAGTCATGCGCTGTGCATCGGGGTTGCCATAATCCCTGAACATAGACCCTGAAATATCCAGTGCAACAACCACTGCGCTGTCGATGCCCTCTGTCTCTTGTCTACGTTTAAACAAGCGCTCACCGCCCATCGCCACGTTGGGTAAGGCGTGGACATTGATTGACCCTGCCTTGCGGTTGCGTTGGAATTCAGACAAGCCTGAGTTTTCAAACAAGCGCTTGACCTCATAGCGTAACTTGGCGGGGACAGTGGGCAGGATAGTGAATCGACCATCGGGGCGGTTCTTCATGTCGGCGTGGTTAGTCGCCTCAGTCAGCCCTGCATCCTCGCAGTACCCGCCTGACCCGCCTGTATCTTCGGGGGCTTGGTTGGTAGGCTCGACCTCGACAGGATCGGAGCGCTCATCAGGCGCAGTGGCTTTGCCCACGCCATCGCCATCAATTGGATCGCCGCCCTTACCCTCGCCCTTACCCTCTCCATCGCCCTCGCCCTCGCCATCTGAGGCGCTCTCACCCTCGCCCCGACCCTGACCCTCACCCTCGCCATTTTCCCCCTCTTGCTGACCATCCTGATCGGTCTCAGACCCATCGCCTTGGTCACCTTGCTGGTCATCATCCAAGTGTTGAAGCTGATCCATGATCCACTTGGCGACTGCCAATGTATCGGTGCTGGATGAGCAGTCATCAATCATCAGCGATGCCTTGTAAAAAATCGACTGCAAGCCTGTTGCGAGCGGCACACGTTTAGCGTAGCGGCGACCATAAGCGGCAAAGACAAAGGGATACTGCAAGGTGTTAGCCCAATCGATCTTGGCCTCAAAAGCCTTGTCAATCATGTTGTTGATCACGTTGGCGAGCAGGGATTCAATGTTGCCCACCAATTTGATTTTGATGGCGGTGCGCTCAATCCATACATCTTCAACCGCATTGTGAAGCTTGGCAAGGTAAGGCGTATCGCCACGCACACTGAAGTCAGTGTATTTGCGGTGCAACAGTTCATGCACCACATAACCGCAGTAATCCTCAAACACTGCACGGGATACCACTGCATCATCAGCAATGTCAGCCACATGAATTACGCCACGCCCGTTGATACAAGCGGTTTGAATTCCATCCGACCAATAGAGGGCAACTGGTCTCAATTTGAGGTAAGTGCAGACCTTGTGGCAAAGGGAAGTGACCCCCGCCCGTACTTCATAGCCTTTGTAATGTGCTTTCATGTTTAAACGCTCCTATTAACTGTGGTCATGGATGTAAGTGGCGCTGATGCAAGCGGCATAAACGCTCGCCAATGCGGCATGGGATTCAGCGGGTTGGCGGCTGACTACAGCAGACTTCCACGCCTCTTCAACTGATAGCATCGACAGTGCCCGAATGAAACCGATCACAGATCGGATCGATGGGGCATCCACGATATCGCCTGTGGTCACCTTGGATCGGGCGACATGGATCGCCTTAAGCACGTGCTTTGCCACGTCTTCAGTGCAACCCGTGTGACGCACCACTGCCTCGACTTCTTGTCTCATGGGCAGATACTCAAAGTGAACGACACGGGCAAAGCGGTCAATCAAGGCGCTGTTCATGGTGCGTGTACCAGCGTACCGACCTGAGTCATCGCCATTGCCCAACGTGTTATCAGCGGCAAACACCAGCACCCCGTTGGCTTTGCGGCGTACCGCACCGCCATAGGACACTGCGCTGTTGGGCTC
>Ga0214917_10000825_pt1 | contig 40273 bp, 55 predicted proteins | sample LL_1208_BB_MetaG_FD_177983 | JGI IMG/M metagenome (GOLD analysis project Ga0214917, IMG submission 177983) | Freshwater microbial communities from Lake Lanier, Atlanta, Georgia, United States - LL_1208_BB | ecosystem: Environmental > Aquatic > Freshwater > Lake | place: USA: Georgia | collected... | reverse complement strand
GAGTTCTCATAGTTTCCCAAACCCAGCGTCTAGCCGCAGACTTCCTTTATGCTATCAAGCAGCGACTGACGCATCCAATGTACGAAGAACTACAGCAGGCATATGCCGCTGGGGTTGGGTTCAAATCCAAGACAGCCTCCTGGCAGGCTACCCGCGTTACCTTCGGTGATGAACTCCGTGAGTCATCTGAGAAGGACCCGAATATCGAGGCAGTTGGTATCGGCGGTCAGATTTACGGTAAGCGTGCCGATATGATTCTTATTGACGATGCTGTAACACTGAGCAACGCAAATGACTTTGAACGACAAATCAAGTGGCTTACCCAAGATGTACGAAGCCGTCTCAATCCGACAGGCAAGCTCATCGTTATCGGTACCCGCGTTGCAGCCGTTGACCTTTACAAGGAATTACGAAGCCAAGACCGTTATCCTGGTGGATTAGTTCCGTGGACATATTTGGCTATGCCAGCTTTACTAGAGCCTAATGAGAACCCTGATAACTGGGTTACTCTCTGGCCTTTCTCAGACCAACCATTTGATGGTCAACCTGAAGAGCAGAAGACAGAAGAAGGTTTGTGGCCTAGATGGAATGGGCGCAACCTTTACAACGAGCGTCAGGCTATGGACGCATCTACGTGGGCCTTGATTTATCAGCAGCAAGATATATCTGATGATGCAATCTTTGATCCAGTCTGCGTGAAAGGTTCCATCGATGGAATGCGAAAAGCAGGTCGATTGGTGCCTGGCAGTCCAGGTCATCCCAGAGACCTCAACGGTTTCAGTATTGTTTGTGGACTTGACCCAGCGATGGTCGGAGACACAGCGGCGATTTGTTATGCAGTTGATCGGATCTCTCATAAGCGCTACATTGTTGACGCTATCAAGATTACGCGTCCTACGCCTGCACAAATCAGGCAACTCATTACCGATTGGACTAACGTATATACACCTGCGGAATGGGTCGTGGAGCGTAATGCCTTTCAATCCTTTCTCACGCAAGATGAAGGAATTAGGCAGTTCCTTGCATCCAAAGGAACTATCCTAAGAGAGCACCACACTGGTAATAACAAGTGGGATGCAGGCTTTGGTGTGGCTTCTATGTCCACCTTGTTTGGTACTAAGCAACCTGATGGAAAGCATCATCGCGATAACCTGATGCACCTGCCATCTGACCAAACTGAGAACATTAAGTCTTTGATTGAGCAGTTAATTACTTGGTCACCTACTACTAAAGGTAAGACCGATATGGTGATGGCTCTTTGGTTCTGTGAGATTAAAGCGCGTGAATGGCTCAACCAAGGTATTCACACAACGCATCATATGAAGAATCCATTCTTGTCCCGCTTTGAGCGAGGCAAGCGCAAGGTCATCAACATAGATGAACTCCTTGCAGAAAAAGACAGACAGTTCATCTAAGGAGATAATTATGGCAAAAAAGATTTCTGGAATACAAGCAACAAAATCTAGTTTGAAAAATACAAAGAAGATGAACGCTTTAGATACTGCAATTAGCAAAGGCAAGAGTCTTCCATCTAAAAATAAAAAAGGTTCAGTTCCACCAGACTACGATGTAATTATGCCTGGTATGGGTTATACAAAACCAACCAAAAAAAACCCGCCAAAGAAAATTAAGAAGAAGTAAATATGCCAGCAAAGAAAAGTTCTAAGTCCGCTATGGATATGGCTCAGATTGCAGAACGCTTTGGTATTACCAAGCGTGAGGCACGAGATATTGCTACTGCCGTCAACAACGTAGTCATCTCTAAAGGAAGCAAGGCAAGTCGCAAAGACCTTGCCAAGCAAGTCAAAGAAGTTGGCACTGCTGTAAAAAAAGGTGAAGTAGGTACTACTGCAGGTAAAGTAAAGCAAGGAAAGTTCAAATCTGGAAAGTACCGTGACTATCCTCGTACGTACAACATAGTTGAAAAACCAACTAAAAATAAAAAGCCAGCCTCTATAAGAAAAATCAGAGAGTTTTAGGTAGGGACAAATGTTATCAACCAAGGATGTGATTTCTAAGGTAGCGCGTTTACAGACCCGCTATGCTGCTAGAGATCAACGTATGCGTGACGTGCTATCAGTACGTCAAGGAGACATCAGCAAGGTCTATCCTGCGATGTTCTCTGAGGAATACCCCAAGCCTTTGGTTGCTAACTTCGTAGATGTTGCAGCTCGTGACCTTGCTGAGGTTATGGCGCCGCTTCCTTCATTCAACTGCGCTGCTACCAATATGGTTTCAGACAATGCACGTAAGGCTGCAGACACCAGAACTCGTATTGCCAATTACTACGTCTCAGGTTCTGAGCTACAAATTCAAATGTACAACGGCGCTGACTGGTTTAATACCTACGGAATGCTGCCAGCAATGGTAGAGATGGATTACGAGAACAACAATCCTCGTATCCGCTTGCTTAATCCGTTTGGTGTCTATCCAGAGATTGACAGATTCGGTCGTTGTATCTCTATCACTCAGGTAACTATTACCGATGCTGAAACTTTATCAGCGCAGTATCCAGAGTTTGCTTCACAGATTATGCCACGTATGCCATTGGCATCTGGCGCACAAGCAGTCACAATGGTTCGTTACCACGACAAAGACCAAGATCTCATTTTCATTCCAGAACGCAATAACCTCGTTCTATCCAACATTCCAAATCCTGTTGGCAAATGCTTGGCTCGTGTTGCTGTTCGTTCATCTCTTGATGGCGAAGCACGCGGTCAGTTTGATGATATTTTAGCGGTACAACTAGCACGTGCTCGCTTTGCTGTGCTTCAAATTCAAGCAGCAGAGAAATCCATTCAAGCACCGATTGCTATTCCGCAGGATGTCCAAGAACTCGCACTTGGTCCTGATTCCATTATGCGCTCTGCTAACCCACAAGCAATTCGGCGTGTACCGCTAGAACTTCCTCCTGGAGTCTTTACAGAATCTGGCGTTCTAGAGCGTGAACTTCGTCTTGGTGCTCGTTACCCAGAAGTACGTAGCGGTAACGTTGATGCTTCGGTTATCACAGGTCGTGGAGTTCAGGCACTTCAAGCTGGCTTTGATACTCAGGTTCGTGCAGCACAAGCACAGTTTGCACGCCTCTTTACTGAACTTGTTTCCATCTGCTTTGAGGTAGACGAGAAGATTTTCGGATCTATGACCAAAGAAATCAAGGGCGTAGATGACGGAACACCGTTCAATATGAAGTACATCCCAAGCAAGGCTATTGCTGGTGAGTATGGAGTAGATGTTCGTTACGGCATTATGTCTGGTATGAATCCAAACAATGCCATTGTTGCTTTGCTACAGATGCGTAGCGACAAACTTGTAAGCCGCGACTATGTACGTCGCGAGATACCGATGGAACTCAATGTCACTCAAGAAGAACAGCGTGTGGATATTGAAGAGATGCGTGATTCTTTGCGTGTTGCTGTTGCTCAGTACGCCCAGGCTATTCCTACGCTTGCAGCACAAGGTCAAGATCCTTCTCAAATCGTTTCCCGAATCGCCGAAGTAATCAAAGGTCGTCAAAAAGGTTTAGCACTAGAGAGCATTGTGGAGAAGGTGTTTACACCAGAACAACCTCCACAACAGGTCCCACCAGAAATGATGGGCGGTCAAGTTCCAGCAGCAGGTTCGGCCCCCGTTCCTGCCTCGCAGCCAACTCCAGAACAAATGGGTGCGGCCCCTGCTGCTGGCGCTCGTCCAGATATAGCGTCGTTACTCGCATCTATTGCAGGGTAAGGGAGGTGTAATATGAAAAAAGGTGGTCGTGAAAAGGCTCCAATGCAACAGCCAACAAAGGGCAAGATGGATACCAAGAAACCAAAAATGGCAGATGTCAAATTTGGCTATGCTCCAGCAGCTCGCAAAGGCAAGAAGGCTTAGTGTTATTTGGGAGGATAGAGCGTGGACGAAGATAAAGATTACGTACCGCGTTCTATCACTCTCGCCGATTTTTTAGTAGTCATATCAGGATTCGCAGTAAACATAGTTAGAGCCATAGAGATGCTCACTTCAGAATTATTAGATTTAGCAGTGTATAACGCAAATAGAAAAACAAAAGTTTCCAAAGTGTGGGAACAATTCACATCAGATTTAGAGAAGATGGAGGACAATAATGGCTAGAGGTCCACTCGCAGGCCCAGCAGGTCCAGGCAAGTTCTCCACAAGAACAGATGGATTAAAGTTTCAGTCACCAGAGTATGGTGCAGGTGTTGAGATGGCTAATGTTAAAGCTGGCGCTCCACTTGCCAAGACACCAGACGTACGCGGTGCTGCACCAAGTGCTGTTCGTAAAGCAGCAGACGTGACTCCATTATATGCTCCAACTCAACGCCCAGATGAACCTATTACAACAGGTGTAGATATTGGTCCTGGAGCTGGATCAGAAGTTATGGGTGCAGGTCCACAACAAGAAGACGACACAAATTTTAGAGCAACTATTAGACAATATATGCCAGTACTTGCGTATATTTCCTCGTTGCCAAATACCTCACCAGAAACACGCAGAACCATCCGACAGTTAAGGGATAATCTGTGAGTCTATGGAACAGAATTGGTGATGTAGCAACTACTGCCACAAAAAACGCATTTAAGTTTGGTGGAGAGTTAGTAGGTTCTGCAAAAGGTATCGCTCGTTTTGCGTGGGATGTAGGTACGGCTCCTTGGAATAATGCAGATGAATATAATGGATTTATCCAACCATTCAAAACTGCTGCAGCAAAAGAAGGCCCAAATATTGTAAAGCCGTTGGCTTCTGCTGGTGGCGCTGTAATGAAGGTTCCGTATGTTGCACCTGCGCTAGAACGCATTAACAACATTAACCGAGAGTATATCCGCGAACCTCTTACTACATTTAACTTGGTTCAAGGTGACCTCAATGCTGGTCGTATTGAATTCTTGGATTACTTTGACCCAGACACCTGGCGTAAGGCTTATGGTGGAGCACAAGATATTTCTCTTGGTCAATCATTTGTCGGTATGTTCCGCAGTGCGTATGATCCAAAGTTCAATATCTATAACCCACAAGAACGTGATGCAGCATTTAAAAAGAGTGCTTGGGGTAAAGCACTATCTGGCGGTACAGACTTAGCAGGCCTTTTCTTTGGCGACGTAACACTTATTGGTGGTAAAGCCATTGGAGCATTGCGTACATCGCAACTTGGAACAGGTGTTCTAAGAAACTCTGACGCTGTTGCTCGTGCTGCAGAAGATATTACCAAGGCTCAATATGGCGAGAAGAATCGTTTTACTAAAGTAATAGATGATTTTACTAAGAACGATACTGCTTATGCCATTAGCCATCCAATGGTTCGTTCATCGTCACAACCTGGATTGCTGGCACATTTACTCGGAAACTCTGATAACGCTAACGACACAGCCCTTATTCTTCGCTCTGCTTTGAGTGATCCAAAAGCACTTGATGAATTAAAGATTGCTAGACGCGATATCAGCGATGCACTTGAAGTTGCTCGTGGTGAGATTGGTGCTGCTCAAGAGTGGAGTCTGTTTGCTGCTCCAGACGGAACTGGAATGATTCCATTCCTTAACGAAGATAAAGCGGTTATCGAAGAAGCAATGGCAAACTATGCTGCTCTTGCTAAAAAAGACCAAACATTTGCAAAGATGATGGACATTAACGTTCCTGGTGGAGTTCTTACTCGCACTACTGGTCCTTTGGCTAGAGGAGTTGATGACTTCTTTGCTAAGTCTCGTGCCGTCAAGTTTTATGACAAAAAGGTTGGCTCACCAAAGATTGAGGTTTATCAGCCAACACCATTCCATCGTTTATACCAAAAAATTACTTGGGCTGCAGGAGAACGTCCTGCAGGTATTATTGATTTTAATGATGCAGATTCATACCGCGAAGTTCTTGCTAACGTAAATACTCTTGAGAAGTTGGCAAAGATTACTCCAGATCAAGGCAAGAAATTGCTAGATGATTATATGGCTGCTGCTTCTCCAGAGGCTCGTTCTGTTGCTGGTATGCAACTAGAAAACTTTGGATTTAGAACTATTACCAAGAAATATGGCGTAGACGAAGATACCGCTCGCAAAATCTATAATGGATATCAGGGTGCTAGAACTTCTGCTATGCAGTCAATCCGCGATATGGGTTTTATGGTAGATGGTCCACAATCTACACTTAAAGTTCCATTCTTTGAATCTCAGACTGCTAACTATCTGCCAATTATGGATTTTGAATTACTTGATAGATTGCTAAAGAGAATAGATCCCGGAATCCTTTCTGCTTTATCTTCAGGTAAAGATGTTGGTCTTCATTATGCAGACGTATTGCAGGATATGTTTAAGGCTGGAGCATTGCTTCGTCTTGGCTATACTCAACGTAATGCTATCGATTCACAACTTCGTATTGCTGCAGCCGTAGGTGCTATGGCCACATTGCGCCACGTTGGTCCTGGTGTAAAAAACATTATTAACAATAGCGTTTCAGTACCAGCTCGTTATGTGGACAAGTACCGCGCCGTAGATTCTGGTATGAATATACGTCAGGTACAAAAAGCCAGCGAAAATGTCATTAAAGACCTCAACGGCCTAAAAGAAGAAATTGCTGGTCTTGAAGCACGGGCATCTCTGTACCCAGATGACCTAGACCTTGCTGGAGAACTTAGTACAAAGAAACTTCTTCAAGAAGAAAAGCGTGCAGTTTACAATCATTATGCTTCAGTTCTTAATAAACGCAAAACCAAGAAGCCTAAAGACCGCATTGGTACTGGCTCTTATGAGGTAGTTACAACAGACGGCCAAAAGTATATTCTTCCTGATGCCTTTGGTGGCGAACTGGGCGAAATATTCCGCCGTATTGCCTCATCTGGTAACTCATTTGAGCGTTTGGTTGACACAAATACAGACCTTTATATGCGTAAATTATCATCTAAGGGCATTGGTATTGTTAAACCAACCGACCCAGGATACTTTGAGCAGTGGGCGCAGGTTTTGCGTCAGCAGTTTGGTAACTCTGCTGTTATACAGAAACTTATTGCTGGTGAAAGTATTGACGATATATCTAAATGGCTACGCAATACTGGCGAAGGACGCGACCTACGTCGACGTCTAGCCATTGAATCTGACGAATCTGCAGAGTATGTGACTAAGGCATCAGGCTTTTTGGATCAATACCTACCTGCTCAATCAGGTCTACGTCCAAAACTACGCGAAGTTACAGCAGAAGACCTACGTGCAGCCTTCAAAGACCCAACAGAACTACCACTAATTCACGGACACGTACTAGAAGAGAATCTATTTAATGTCTCTAGAATCCAAAGTCGTGGAATAGTCAATAGTCTTTTTAAATTATTAGGAACTTTGCCAGAAGACACTTGGGCGCGTAACCCACTTTATATTTATCTATACCGCCGTGAGGCCGCTCGTCGTCTTGACATAGCAACTGGACTCAAAAAAGAACGTCTTACTGTAGAAGAACAACAAAAGTTGATGAATGAGTCTCACAAAATTGCTTTGCGTGAGATGAAAGGTATCCTATTTAATATTGAGCGCAAGACAAACCTTGCAGCAGTTATGAAGTATGTAAACCCATTCTTCTCAGCTCAAGAAAATGCCTATAAGACTTGGCTTAAACTTGCAGTAGCCAACCCTGCTATTGTTAATCGTGGATATATGGTTTGGAATGCACCAAATAACGCTGGTTTAGTCACAGACTTTGAAGGCAATCAGGTTCCTTCAGGACAGACTTCTGGAAATGACATCATCTGGCTCGGACTTCCAAAGGGTTTAACTAAGATTAAGGGTCTAGATTCTTTAACCGAAATGGGTATTCCAAAAGGATCACTAGATATCCTATTCCAGGGTGGTTTGGATATCCTTTACAGCAAGGGCAATCCAAACTTCTTCTCAGATATTTTCCCAGTCGGACCATATGTAGCAGTGCCTGTTGCAGAGTTGACTAAGGAAAAGCCAGATATCAGAGAATCCTTGAAATGGGCTTTCCCATATGGATTTCCCAAGGACGCTGCATCTGGATTCCTACCTGCCTGGGTACAGAAATATCAGATTCGTTCTGACGAACTAGAAGATGCTCAGTTTGCTCGTACTTATCAGTTAATCTGGAATACAGAGCAGATGAAGGCAAAGCGTAATGGATTGCCACCTGTAAGTTCGGCTAAAATTCTACGTCAAACCAAAGATTATTGGAATATGCGTGTTGCTGCAAACTTAATTATGCCGTTTGCCCCACGATTCGACAGCCCATATAAGTTCTATATGGACAAGTCTCGTGAATATCGCAGAATTTACGGAATCGATGCAGATGCAAAGTTCTTTAAGGACTATCCAGACTTCTTTGATTTTACTACTACTCTTTCCTATAACCCAACTGCCGTACAATCATCTGTCAATGCGGTACAAAGAATCAAGAAGTATCCTGATTTAGTAACTGAACTATCAACTATTGAACCTAGGTTGATTTCTACCATTACTAATGACTTCCAAGGATATGAGTTCTCACAGGCTGCTTACGAATATCTTTACAAGAAGAAGATATCACCTGCCAGTTCTACCAGATTCCTAGGTTCTCAAGAGCCAGCAACTGCTCTTAAGAAAACAGAGGCTGAAAAAGGTTGGATTCAATATAACCAGTTTATGGATATTTTGGATAATGAACTTCAAGCACGTGGATTGACCTCAATCACTCAAAAAGGTGCTGAGGATCTTAAGGCTACCAAAGAAGCAGAAATCCAAAAATTAGCGGTCAAGAAAGATGCTAATGGTAATCCTGTTATCAATCCTAAGACTGGTCAATATGAACAGACTGCCTGGTACGATGATTACCTAGATTCTGATGGCTCAAAAACTAACCGAATTATTCTTGGGCTTGGAAGAGTTCTAGATGATAAAAAGTTTATGAGTGAAAACAAAAAAAATCCTACGTGGAAATCAGTTTCTGCCTATATGGATTTACGTCGTGTTATTGCACAGGAACTTTTAAGTCGTCCTGCTAAGTCTATCGATGCAAAGAAAAATGCCGATGTTCGAATTATGTATGACACTATGGTAAATAAACTAAAGGAAGATGACAAATTGGGATTTGCTTACATATATGACAGGTTCTTGTCGCAAGACCTTGTGTATGACAAGTACTTGACACCGAAGCGGGAGACTAAGTAATGCCATTTACAGAAGATTACAAAAAGTTACTTAGAGCACAAGGCAAAACCGAAGCAGAAATTACTGCTTTAGAGGCTGCTTCTGATGGCAAATCAACAACTGCGTCCAAAAAAGCAACCGATGTCTCCTACCCAAGTATCTATAGCCAGACCCAAGCAGATGCCAAAGTCAGCGATATATTCCAAAAGTTATTAGATCGCAGTCCTACCAGTGCTGAACTTAAGACCTGGGGCAAGAAACTTATTGCTGCCCAAAAAGAAAACGCTGCTCGCCAGACCTATAAGAAGGCTGGAACCAAGGCTACACAGACAACAGTTGGTGGTCTTGATGAAGACCAATGGCTTACCACAGAACTTTCTAAAGACCCAACCTTTGGTCCTGAAATCAAGAGATTGTCAACACTTGATCCCAAGGTTCGCGCTAAAGAACAAAATAAACGTGAATATGAAGCAGCAATAAAAGATGCTGGAGATAATGCCTCAGCCATCGCTGCTCTGCAGTCAACAACTGCGTATGGAATTGATATTGCTGGTCTTAAAGCCAGAATCAAATCAGAGGCAGACCTTGCTGGAGCAACAGTTGATGAAGCAACCCTTCAGCAAATTGCACAAGAAGCCTATGACACAAATCAGGATCAAGACCCTGTTCTACTGTCTAAGTTCATCAACAAGAAGATTAAAGTAGGCCCTACAGAAGGTCAATATAAGGGCGAAGCTGCAGATAACTATGAAAAGTTATTCAAACTTGGTATCAATAATGGTATTAACATCGAAACTGACCCACGATTCAAAGGTCAGATTGATGGTTGGCTTAATGATATTAACTCTGGTGTACCACTTACAAACTTTGAAGGAATCATTCGCAGCGCTGCTGCTGAAAACCAACCAGCATTTGTACAGTCACTTCTCAAGACTGGTCAAAGCCTTAAGGATATTTACGGCAATTACATCAGCCGTATGGCAGATTACTTTGATGTTGATGAATCAACTATTGACATCAATGATCCACTGCTCAAAAAAGCCTTTACTGAAAAAGGCGGAATGTCTTTTACTCAATTTGAGCAACTTCTCAACAAAGACCCACGTACAAAGGGTTCAAGAAAAGGCCAGGGTGTCAACAATCGCCAATACATTATTGATAAGGCTGTTGAACTTGGCGTAGATTTATCAGAGACTGACATTGAAGATGTTCTAAGCACATCAGTAGCCCTAGGTTTATCGCCAGCAAGTCCTGCTATTGAGAAACTTATTCGCGCCAAGTTTAACTACCAACCTGGTAAAGCATTTGGTGGTAAGGCTGGAACTACTGTAATTGACTTAAGAGGCACTGCAGCAGCTAATGGTATTGACCTTGATAAGCAGTTCGGTGGTCAACTAGATGGTTGGGTTGAACGAGTACTACAAGGCGAATCTCCAGAAACTTTCAAGAACCTTATTCGCCAGACTGCCAAGATTGGTATGCCACAAAACGTGGCAAAACTACTTGATGAAGGTGTTGATTTAGATACAGTGTATAGTCCATATAAAAACATTATGGCAAGTACTTTAGAGATTAACCCAGAGACTATTCGACTAGATGATCCAGTTCTTCGCTCTGCCATTACAGGCCAAGGTGAAATGACTATTTATGATTACCAACGTTCGCTCCGTAAGGATCCACGTTGGCAGTACACAAATAATGCTCGTGAAGATGTATCAAATGCTGCACTAACTGTTCTTCGTAACTTCGGATTCCAGGGGTAATAATGGCTGACGAACAAGATCCTTTACGTATGGGTGGACCAGTAAATCGTGGTCCTGGAGTTGAGTTTGACCCAACCAAAGCAACTACTACTATGACGAGTGGTGCTGTTGGCGCAAAAGGCGAAACGGTTATTCCTTGGATTATTACTGGTTCATTTGATGCTTTGCCAGAAAATGTTCGTGGTGCTCTTGTTGGATATAATCCAGATGGAACTGCAAGAAAACTAAAGGATACTAGCCCTAACGATATTGCTGCTCAGAGAACTACTGGTTATGCTATCGATCCTAAGTCTGGCGAGATTATTCTTCGTCAAGGAGAAGGTGGTTCTGCTCGTGGTGGAGTTGCTATTGATCCAACCATAACTGCAGAACAAGCAAGAAATATGGGAATCAGTTCTGGTATGAATGTTTCCTATGGGCAACCTGCAAGTGCTGGCGGTGTGTCAGGTTTTTTCGGAGGGGTTCCAGGTTCAGGAACTGTATCTACAAGTGGCTCAACTGTAGTAAGTAGTCCATCTAGTGTAACAATAAAGTATGGACCTGGATCGGCTGGTTATACAGAACGTAAATCTGCCTATGATTTGCTTTATCAACAATTTGCTAATTATGGATTAGGTTCTTTAGTTGAGCCATTGAAAGGCCTTATAGAAACAGGTATATCACCATCTGAATTTACTCTTCGCTTACGTGAAACTGATTCTTACAAAAAACGCTTTGCCGCTAATGAGCAACGTATCAAGGCTGGTCTTCGCGCTTTATCTGAAGCTGAGTATATTACTCTTGAGGATCAATACCAAGATGTTATGAAACGCTATGGACTTCCAGAGTCTTATTACAAGCGTGGAGATTTAGGTCGTCAAGAAGGATTCGAAAAGTTTATTGCTGGCGATGTATCAGCAACTGAATTAGAAGACAGAATCCAGACAGCGTATAACAGAGTTATCAATGCTGCTCCAGAAGTATCGCAGACTTTACGTTCATTCTATCCAGAGATTAGCGATGGCGATATTCTTGCCTATGCTTTAGATCCATCAAAGGCTATTGAAAACATTAAGCGTAAAGTAACTGCTGCTGAAATTGGCGGAGCCGCTACTCAGGCTGGTCTTGCTACTGGTCTTAGTAGAGCAGAAGAATTACAGCGATATGGTGTTACTGGAGAATCAGCACGTCAGGGATTCCAGACAATCGCTGGTTATCTACCACGAGCAACAACACTTGGTGACATTTACGCTAAACAAGGTATGGGTCCATTTACTCAAACCGCTGCAGAAGCAGAAGTATTTGGAACCCCAGGAGCTGCTGAAGCAGCAGCAAAGCGCCGCAAACTATCTGAACTAGAGCAAGCCCAATTTGGTGGCTCTGCAGGAGTTTCTGGTGGCGCACTAGGCCGCGAACGAGCAGGCCAATTCTAGACCTGCTAACGGGACAACTGGTCCGTTAGAGAGATATCAAAACCAGCAGTAGGAGCCATATAGAAAATCCCCAGTTCTATATGAGGCCTGCGAAACCAACTAATAAGGGAGAAGGACCTATGTCCAACTACGACTACGAAGATGACGACCTAGACACCAATGATGGTGGAGATCTGGTCAAACAGTTGCGTAAAGCAACAAAGCAAAAAGACAAGGAACTTGCTGAATTAAAAGCTCAGTATGAAAACCTTGCGAAAGCAAACCGTGACCGAGCAATTAAGGACGCTCTATCTAGTCGCGGGGTAAACACGAAGATTGCTTCATTTATCCCACAGGATATAGACCCAACTGAAGAGTCTGTATCTAAATGGCTTGAGGATTATTCCGATGTATTCGGATACCAACAAGCCGAAACCCAGGCAACACCGAATGTAGACCCAGCCCAAGCCAAGGCTTATCAGCGTATGACTAATGCTGTGGAAACAGGAGCAACTCCTGAGTTCCAAGCAGATATTCACCGTCGCTTGATGAATGCCAACAGCAAGGAAGAACTGGATGAAATCATTAGGTCGTCTGGACTCTAATTCCGAACCTATCCGAAAGGCACTAAAGTGGCATTACCTACAGGTACGCTGACTACGACCTCCGACATTACGTCGCTCGTAAAAACAGCATATGACCAGTATGTACGTATGGCCCTTCGCTCCATCCCTGTGATGCGTGCGTTGGCAGACGTAAAGCCAGTGCAACAGGCTATGCCAGGTTCGTCAGTTGTATTCTCCATCTACTCAGATCTACAAACACAGACTGGTACTTTGACAGAATCCTCAGACGTTTCCTCAGTTGCATTTGGTAACCCATCTCAAGTTACTGTTACCCTCAATGAATACGGTAACGCAGTAACAACCACCAAGAAGTTGAACCTCACATCGTTCAACGACGTTGACGCTGCTCTTGCAGACGTTATCGCTTACAACGCTGCCGATTCTATCGACGTAGTTGTAGCAAACGTTCTCACTGGCGGAACCAACGTAATCTACGGTGGTACAGCAACAGGTGCATCAGGCGTAACCGCCTCTGGCACACTCGCAGTTGCAGACATCCGTGAGGCTGTCACACAACTCCGCACAAACAAGGCTGTTCCTCGTATCGGCGAACTTTATGCTGCATACGTCCACCCACGTCAGTCTGCGGATCTCCGCGCTGAAGCGGGAACTGGTGGATTCCAGGAACTCACCAAGTACGTTGACCGTACACCATTCGTCGCTGGCTCCGTCGGCGTTATCGAAGGTGCTTACGTTGTAGAGACACCACGTGTTCTCTCAGCATCTAACGGTGCATCTCCTGCAGTAACTCTCTACAAGGCAGTTGTTGCTGGACGTGAAGCGCTTGCTGAAGCGCAAGCAGCCGATATTTCAACCGTCATTGGTCCAGAAATCGACGCACTCCGTCGTTTCCGCACCATCGGTTGGTACTACTTCGGTGGCTTTGCTCGTCTCCGTGAAGCGGCTCTATACCGCATTGAGACAGCATCTTCAATCTCATAGTTGATTGACTGTTAGGCAGAGCCTTGAAACTCTGCCTAACGGTAAGTTCGCTACGAAAGGAAGTAATGAACTACAGACTCACAACTCCTTGGCGCTGGGAAACCTGGGGCGCTCAGTATGGAACCTATGATAAGTACTCACGTCTTGCTGCCAGAAGAATTACTGGTGGAACATTGACTGGTCCTATCAATCCATTCATCACTGATGTACCACGTGCCTACACTTTGATTGTCAATGGAACTACTGTGACTGAAGTTCAGACTCCATATCAAAATGATTTAGAAGATGCAGATGCCTACTATATGGGTGGACACGAATATATTCTTACCCAAGCAGAAGCACAGATTCTGATTGATGCAGGATATTCTGACTACTTGGAGCCAATCGCATAACTATGACTAAGAATCCCAACTGTCGATCTGGGTGCAAGACCCAAGACCACGACTCATACTCTGACTGTCTGCAAGCAGCAAACTTTGCATTTGCAGGGTGCTTCCCTACTCGGCAAGGCTGGGATAAAGACAGAGAAAAGAAAGACAACAAAGAATTGGATTCCTACTACTCGGCTGTGAAGCAGGGAGTGGAGCCAATATCTACCAAGCAAAAAGATATAGATGCAGCGCTCAGACTTTCCAACGAATCTGGCAAAGCATTCGATGGAAACACACTTACCTTCAAGGAGTAACAATGCCAAAAGAACAAGACCCAAATTTACAGAACAATAAGTATGATCCTAAATTACATCCAGGTTGGTATACAGAGTATCCAGCAGGAGTAAACGACAAGCCATTTATGTCATACGAAGACTTGCAACGTGGTGCTAACGGAGCCTATGTGAAGGGGCAGAAGTAATGAAAAAACATTCTGCCAAGCACGAAGCAATGGAAGGCGCTAAAGAACGTAAGAAAGAATACGGCAGCGCTAAGGGAAAACATCCAGGATTCAAAGCGGTTCAAAAGAAAATTGCCGCAAAGCAGGGTGTTGGGATGGAACGCGCTGGTGCAATCCTTGCGGCTGGTGCTCGCAAAGCCAGCAAGAAGGCAGTCAAGGCAAACCCACGCTTGAAGAAAGTATCAGGAATGAAGAAGAAGATGGGATCTAAGTAATGGCCAACGTACGTAGAATGTCCAAGTTGGACTATGAGAACAGCCTATCTTGGCTTATTGATACAGTAGAAACTCCACAAGATAAGAAGAATCTTAAAAAAGATATTGCAGCTCTTAAGAAGAAATATGCTGCAGGACGAGTTGAGTACGGTATGAAAAAGGCTCCTGCAAAGAAGCCAGCCGTAGCGGTAAAGAAAGTCATCAAGAAGAAATGAAAAAAAAAGCCGCCGCTAAGAAGGTTGAAAAGGTTATGCGTGAGTTCAAGGGTGGAACTCTTCACTCAGGCAAGAAGGGACCAGTAGTCAAGTCCCGCAAACAAGCCATTGCTATTGCTCTATCAGAGGCTGGCAAGGCTAAGAAAAAGAAGAAGTAATGTCGTCGGGTCAATACCGCCGACGCGAGAAGTTCAACTCTGTTATTATCAAAGACGGAATGGTTGTCAGACTCAACAAGAACGGCACAGTAAGAGCAGTGCTCGGAAAGTATGGAGAGTATGGAAAGAAAGATAAAGCGTGATCCGCGTCTTGCACGTGCTGGCGTTGCGGGCTTCAACAAACCCAAGCGTACGCCTTCTCACCCAACTAAGAGTCACGTCGTCGTTGCCAAAGAAGGAAGTCAAGTCAAGACAATCAGATTCGGTCAGCAAGGCGTAACAGGCGATAAGAAGCCTACAAAGCGCCAAGCATCATTCAAAGCCCGTCACGCAAAGAACATTGCCAAAGGCAAGATGTCTGCAGCGTACTGGGCAGACAAGGTGAAGTGGTGAAAAAGGTGGCATTTTGGGACAAAAAGTCCCCTAAGAAAACATCAAAGAAACTGACACCAGCGCAGAAAACTGCCGCTAAGAAGCGTGCTAAGGCTGCTGGTCGTCCATATCCAAACTTGGTAGATAACGCAGCAGTAGCAAAGAAAAAGAAGTAAGGAGAGATAAGTGGCACTAGGTGTAGATGGAACAACGCTCAATCAAGAACTGAACCGCCTTGCTAATGGTGGCACTTATCGTCTCAATCCAGAAATGGTTGACCAAGCTCTCGCTGCTCGTCAGTGGGCTGCTGCTAGAGGCGTTACTAGCAACCATACAGACACAGTAGGAGTACTCAATGACATCGCGGGGCGTTCGGGTTCTGCTGATCTTCACCTCGATTTTAGCGGCGTATGTAACTTGCTCGCTGGCACTTCTGGCTTGGCTGCAGCGGCTGCTCTCAGAAAGATCTCATCTTGAGCGCGAAATATAATCTTATCTGCGACCAAGCAACCACATTCAATTTTCAGTTCCAAGTTCAGAACAACATCGCTGGAACTGCTACACCCTGGAATCTAACAGGGTATACAGGAACGATGACTGTACGCCCATTCGTTGGCGCATCTACAACTACAGTCGTTGCCTCTACTGCCAATGGTCGTATGGTCTTTGATGCTCTCAATGGAAGAATTACAGTAACCATTCCAGCATCCGTTACAGCAGATATTTCAGCAAGCCGTTATTCATATGATTTAGTTCTAAACTCAGGCGGGACAGTGACCCGCATTCTTGAAGGTAAGTTTGTCGTGACAGGAGCGGTGACTACGTGAGTGAAACAATTATCGTCATTGAGTCCATTACTCCACAAGTCGCGGTAGAGTTTTCACAAGATCAGGGACCGCAAGGCGGTCAAGGAGTAACAGGTCCAACAGGTCCGACAGGACCAACAGGAGCCACAGGCCCAACAGGTGCCACTGGTTCTACTGGCGCAACAGGCGCAACAGGACCGACAGGAGCGACAGGTGTTACAGGAGCGACTGGTCCAGTTGGTGCCACAGGCCCTACGGGTTCTACTGGTGCGACAGGACCGACAGGAAGTACAGGACCCACAGGCGTTACGGGTCCACAGGGAGTTACAGGTTCAACAGGACCTACAGGTAATACAGGAGCAACGGGTCCGACTGGACCAACTGGTCCACAAGGCGAAATAGGTGTTACTGGTCCTACAGGACCTGTCGGTGCAACTGGCCCCGTAGGTGCAACAGGACCGCAGGGTATTGAAGGACCAACAGGTGCAACAGGTCCTGCAGGTGCAACAGGTCCAGTCGGTGCGACTGGCCCACAAGGTGTCACTGGTGACACTGGTGCAACTGGTGATGTAGGTCCAACTGGTGCTACTGGACCAGTAGGAGCCACAGGTCCACAGGGCGTTACAGGCGATACTGGTGCAACAGGTGCCACAGGACCGCAAGGTATTCAGGGCGACGTAGGCCCTACAGGGGCTACAGGCCCCGTAGGAGCCACTGGACCACAAGGAGTGACTGGAGATGTCGGACCAACAGGTGCTGTGGGCGCTACGGGCGCTACAGGGCCTCAAGGCCCACAAGGTGATGTTGGTGCTACAGGACCTACGGGTCCAGCAGGAGCGACAGGACCAGTCGGAGCAACAGGACCACAAGGAGTAACAGGTGACATTGGACCTACTGGGGCTACTGGTCCCGCTGGCGCTATTGGCGCTACTGGCCCCGTCGGGGCTACTGGACCAGTTGGAGCGACTGGTCCTCAAGGAGACGTTGGTGCTACGGGAGCAACTGGACCGCAAGGCGCTACAGGCCCTGTGGGAGCAACAGGAGCCACAGGTCCTGCAGGAGCCACTGGAGCCACAGGACCAGTAGGTGCTACAGGTCCGACTGGTGCAACTGGACCAACAGGTCCTAGCGGATCTAACGCTACTGCTCTACCAGACATCCTAATGCTAGGCGGAATGTGAAGTATTTTGACAGAATCATTGTCATCAATCTTGAACGCAGGAAAGACCGCTTAGAACAGTTTGATGCTGAAGCCAAGAGAATTGGCTTTGAGTATGAAGTTCACAAGGCAATCGATGGTAAGGCCGAAGGTATTGACCCAATCGTGGCAGGAAGACTAAGCCACATTCAGGTCTTGGAATCCATCAAGCCAGATGAGATGGTTCTTATCTGCGAAGATGATGCGATATTTGATGATGAATTTAGCACTAAGTTAGATACCCATATGGCTAAACTGCCGCAAGACTGGGACATCTTCTATCTTGGAGCTATCAAGAACCAGACAAAGCCAGTCAATGACTATTGGGTAAGGCAGGTAGAAACCACAGGTACCCACGCCTATTGCATCAAGCCAAGCAAAGTGGAGTACTTCATCCAAGTAGCCAAGGACTTTGATCTCTGGATAGATGTGGCATACCGCCTAGTATCAGACAAAACCAATGCTTATGTCTGCCATCCAAATATCGTGATTCAGTCAGATGGATATAGCGACTTGCGGGGACACTCCACACAGGATTTCAAAGGTTTCCGCTAGAATTGTGGTATGAGATTCCACGTCGTAAGCCTACCACATACTAACACAACTAAAGATTTTGCTAACTGTGCGTACACTGAAAAGGTACGCAGGTTCTGTAATATGATGAAGGGACTGGGACACACAGTCTATCTCTACGCTGGTCAAGATAACGAGGCCAATGTAGATGAACTAATCCCCTGCATCACAGAGACTCAGCGTCGCTTGGCAGTAGGTAACAAACCCTATGTTGAAGCGCCGTTTGACTACAAACTTCCACACTGGCAGAAGTTCAATGGCAATGCTATCAAGGCGTTACGAAAGAGACTAGAACCACAAGACTTTATCTGCTTGATTGCTGGTGCAAGTCATAAGCCAATCGCAGATGCGTACAAGTCTCACATCAGCGTGGAGTTCGGAGTTGGATACTCAGGTATCTTTTCTGATTACAAAGTCTTTGAGTCTTACGCGTGGATGCACGCAATCTATGCACAGTTCAAGAACGCCGCTCAAGTAGATGGAATGTTCTTTGATGCGGTGATTCCTGGTTACTTAGATCCAGATATGTTCCCGCTAGGTGAAGGCAAAGGCGACTATTACCTTTACATCGGTCGAATGGTTCCACGCAAGGGTGTGGATATTGCAGCGCATATCTGCAAAGTAATCGGTAAGAAACTGATTATGGCAGGTCCTGGTACACATATCCCACAGTATGGCGAATATGTCGGAGCAGTTGGACCAGAAGAACGTGCTGAACTTATGGGTAACGCAATAGCAACATTTGTCCCAACGTTATACCTAGAACCTTTTGGCAATGTGAACATTGAGTCACAAGCCTGCGGAACTCCAGTCATTACGACAGACTGGGGAGCATTTACAGAAACTGTCGTAGAAGGCGTTACAGGCTTTAGATGCCGTAGCGTAGAAGAGTTTATCTTGGCTACACAAAACGTCAAGAATCTAGATCGTAAGGCAATCAGAGAGCGGGCAATATCGCTCTACTCTGTGGATGTCATTGCGAAGCAATACGAGAAATACTTCAACAGGCTAATGACCCTGTGGGGTGACGGCTGGTACACGGAAGGAAACAATGCCAACACTGGAGCAACTAATTGACGAGGTGAAGACTAACCTACAAGGTTACTCACTCCGCCAAGATCGCATTACCTATGTAAATAATCCCGCTGGCCTCACGACTACAAGTCTTGAGATTCTTGTCGGCTCATCAGATAACTTGGCTAAAGGTCTGATTGAGATTGACAATGAACTCATCTGGGTTGATTCCTTCAATAAGACAACCAATACGCTCAATGTGATGGGTGCTCCAACCAATCCCATTGGTCGCGGTTTTCAAGGAACGACACCATCGCCACACGCTAGATACGCTCAAGTAACTCTAGCTCCGACATTCCCACGAGTATCAATTCAAAAGGCTATCAACGACACAATCCGAAGCCTGTATCCAAAACTCTTTGCAGTATCGTCAACTACTTTTACATTCAATTCATCTCAGGTTACCTACGCTTTACCTGATGATGCTCGTGAAGTTCTCTATATGTCGTGGCAGACAACAGGTCCAAGCCTTGAGTGGTTGCCTATCAAGCGTTGGAGATTTGACCCACTAGCAAACGTGGCTACATTCAATACCCAGAAGACTGTCAATATCTACGAGAACATTCAGCCTGGTAGAACTATCAAGGTCTGGTACACAATGGTTCCAGATACGATGGATAACACCACAGATGACTTTGTGGATGTCACAGGACTTCCAGATTCCTGCCAAGATGTTATCGTCTATGGCGCTTCATACCGTCTGCTCTCATTCCTTGATGCTGGTCGTATCAATCTATCCAGCGCTGAAGCAGATTTGAACGATACAAAGATTCCATCATCTGCTGGTTCTGCTATGAGCAAGTATGTCTTTGCTCTATTCCAGCAACGCCTACAAGAAGAGGCACTCAAACTTTCTGATCAGTTCCCAATCAGACTCCATCTAACCCGATAAGGAAGGCCCGTGACAAGACAGTACTCATCAATCAGCGTTGAGACAACGCTTGCATCGACGATAAGTTCGTCTGCAACAACAATGACTGTGGCTACAGGAACTGGCTCTGCCCTACTAGGTGGAGTCACATTAGCAGCAGGTAACGTAGACCAGTTCACCGTTGCTATTGACCCTGATACCACAAACGAAGAAATCGTATTTATCACTGCAACATCTGGTGACACATTCACTATCGTTCGAGCACGAGCTGGAACATCTGGTGTGCAACACTCAGCAGGCGCAACAGTCCAGCACGTTCTAACTAGCGATGATCTCAACGCATTCAAGTTGGCTATCTCGCCTGTGGCAAGTATGGGCTTTGCTGGTTCTACCTCTGGTTCAACCACAGTCCAAGCAACAGCAGTAGCAGGAACAACTACGCTAACGTTGCCTGCAGCTACAGATACCTTGGTAGGTAGAGCGACAACAGATACGCTCACCAATAAGACTTTGACCAGTCCAACAATCAATGATGCGAAGCAGAACTTGACTTTGAATGCCCAAACTGGAACTACATACACCTTCGTCCTAGCAGACAATGGCAAGTTGGTTACTTTAGATAATGCTTCAGCCATAACAGTAACTGTGCCTGCTAATTCATCTGTCGCATACGCCACTGGCGCAATCATCAACCTACAACAAATTGGCGCTGGGCAGGTAACTGTGGTAGCAGCAGCAGGTGTCACCATCAATGGAACTGGAACTAAGACCCGCGCTCAATGGTCTGCAGCAAGCCTTCTCAAGACAGCAACAGATACTTGGACCTTGATTGGAGACATTGCCTAATGCCAACATATAAAGTACTAGCGCAGAGCGCACCGACTGCAGCAACAGCAACAACCTTGCTTACTGCATCCAGTGCAACGATTGTCTCTACACTCAATGCGTCCAATATCGGTGGTACTCAAGACACCATCCGCATTGCAGTTAGACCAGCAGGCGCAACCCTGGCTAACCAGCACTACATCGCCTACGGCGTACCACTAGCAGCAGGAGCGGTATTTAGCCTCCAAGGTGGTATCACATTGGCTAACACAGATGTCATCACAGTCTATTCAACGACTGGCAACACTTCATTCTCAGCGTTCGGATCGGATGGTAACTAATGAGCGTAGGAATTATCGGTGGTTCAGTAAGCCCGTCAACGGCACTGACTCTCAATGCCCAGACAGGTACAACATATACATTTGTTTTGACAGATAGCAATAACACTTTGGTTACTGCATCTAACGCATCTGCTCAAACATATACAATTCCGCCTAATAGCAGCGTCGCATATCCCATTGGAGCACAGTTGAACATCATCCAAATTGGTGCTGGTCAGGTTTCTTTTGCTCAAGGTTCTGGCGTAACTATCGCATCTAATGGAGCTACATCAACTGCACCTAAACTTCGAGTTCAGTATTCATCTGCATCAGCAATCAAAGTCGGAACAGATTCTTGGTATGTAGTAGGAGACATCGCATAATGGCACCTATTCTTGGTATTTGGTCATCCGCAATTTCTAACTCTAAATCAGGTATTTCTGTTGATTATCTTGTTGTTGCTGGAGGCGGTGGCGGAGGTGGTGGTAACAACGTTACCAATACTCGTAGCGGTGGTGGTGGTGGAGCGGGTGGTGTTCGCTCAACTGTAACCGCGACTGGTGGTGGAGGAACTTTAGAAACTGCTTTGACTTGTGCTTTCAATACTTCTTTTACTGTAACTGTTGGAGCAGGTGGTGCTGCTGGAACAAATAATTCTGCGGCTGGTACAAGTGGAAGTAATAGTGTTTTTTCAACCATCACCTCAACAGGTGGCGGTGGTGGTGGTTTAGCAAATAGCGATAACGCATCTACTGGTGGTTCTGGTGGAGGTGGCGGTACTGCGTATAACGGGAAAGCAGGAACCGCTAATCAAGGTTATGCAGGTGGTAATGGAACAGCAAATAGTAATGCTGGCGGTGGCGGTGGTGGAGCAAATGCCGCTGGTTCTAACGGAACATCTGGTCAAGGTGGTAACGGAGGAAATGGTGTAGCAGTTTCTATTACTGGATCTTCTGTTACTTATGGCGGAGGTGGAGGTGGCGCTGGTGGCGCTCTTGGCTCTAGCACTGCTGGTACAGGAGGTACTGGTGGCGGTGGAGCAGGTGGTTATCACAGCCCATCTACATCATCTGGTCTAAATGCTGTAGCAGGCACTGCTAATACAGGCGGAGGCGGCGGTGGTGGTTCTGTTGATACTTATAGTGGAACTCCAGCCGCAGGCGGCTCAGGCGTAGTTATCTGTCGTTATACAACTGCTTCTGTTCCATTTGGTTATTACACAGGTGGTGGAACTAAGACAACTTCAGGTTCTTACACAATCCATACATTCAATTCATCAGGAACATTTGCAGTTCGTAATGACCCTAAAGCAACTGGTGGAACAATTACATTTGATGGAACAAACTGGATTCACACATTTACTTCATCAGGAACATTTACACCTACTGCAAACATTACCTGCGACTATCTTGTAGTCGCTGGTGGAGGTGGAGGTGGAGGTCGTCCTGTTGGTGGTGGAGGTACTGGCGGTGGCGGTGCTGGAGGTTATCGTTATTTCACATCAACTTCTTTTAGCAACGGAACTGCTTATACAATTACAGTTGGTAGCGGTGGTACTGGCGGTGCTGGAACTGGTGAAAATAATGGAACTAAAGGTTCTAACTCAGAAATTTCTGGTTCTGGATTTACAACTAGAACATCTACTGGTGGTGGATTTGGTCCAGGATTTGGATTTACTCCTGGAACTGGTGGTTCAGGCGGCGGTGGTAATCAAAGCAATAATGGAGCAGCAGGTAACGAAGGTGGTTACACCCCAGTAGAAGGTTATGCTGGTGGTAATGGTGGCGGTTCTCCAGGAGCAGGTGGCGGAGGTGGTGGTTCTTCTGCTGTCGGTGCAAATTCCAACGGCGATGCTGGCGGTAATGGTGGAGCAGGAACAAGTAATTCAATTACTGGCTCTGCTGTATTTTATGCTGGTGGTGGTGGCGGTGGTGCCGCATCAAATGGTTCAACTGCTGCAAGCGGTGTAGGTGGTTCTGGCGGTGGCGGTAATGGCTACGGTAAACCAGGTGGCGTAAATGTTGCAGCAACTAATGGTACTGCCAATACTGGCGGTGGTGGCGGTGGTGGTGGTAACGCTTTTGGTGGCGGCAATGGCGGCTCTGGTATCGTTATCGTTAGATACGCAGCCTAGAAAGGGCCACTATGTCAAAAGATAAAGATACTGGAACACTTGCTACTCACGCCTATACCTACGAAGTAGTAATGGTTGTGCAGATCCTTGCTGAAGATGAGAAAGAAGCAAGGAACAGATTGGATAACCAAGGCGGTTATGTGACCTCTCGTAAGGTTGTATTGAAAGATTCTATTCCATTATTCAACGGGAAAGATAAGGAAAACTAATGGCACATTTTGCAGAAATCGGAAGTGACAACACAGTACTCCGTGTCATTGTTGCTGATACCAAAGAATGGTGTGAGAACAATCTTGGCGGAACTTGGGTTCAAACTTCCTATAATACACACGGAAATCAACATCCAGAAGGACGACCACTGCATAAGAACTATGCAGGCATTGGATTCCATTGGGACGGCATAGGGTTTTATGCCCCACAACCATTCCCATCGTGGTCAAAGAATGAAGAGACATATATCTGGGAAGCACCAGTGGCTATGCCTACTGATGGCAAGTTATACAACTGGAATGAAGCAGACCAGAAGTGGGACGAAGTAGCACGCTAAAGCATTAGTAGTACAGACCTGAGTATGTCTCAAAACTGCTCATTTTTTTTTTAGATAAAGGAGTAACTGTTGTCCTACGGTTCTGATATTACGGATCCAATTCCGTATAACCTGTCTAACCCTGCTGGCTCGACTAACTATCAAGCCACAGGCGTTGCTTACGATATAGCAATCAATGGCTTGCCATTCTTTTTGGCAGCCAGCGATGATTCACCCTATCGTCGTGTCACGGCTCAGTACCGTAAGCAACAGTATGACCAGACCCGTGAGGCTGGTGAACAGTCGCTGACTGGTTGGTGGTTCCGTAGTCAGTCATCATTCCATCTAGGCCAAGGCATCAAGTACTTTGAGCCTGCTCAGGATGAAGGTTTACGCTTTCAGTACACCGAATCCAAAGGCTGTGATGTCTGGACTAAAGGTCAAGTTAGCTTGATTCTAGACGTTGACCCAACTCACGTTACTACCACTGCCATCAACGGTACTGGTAGACCAGGGCAGTTTCTACGTTCTATTAAATACACCAAGAGTGGTAATACATACGACGGTTGCCTAATGCTTGACGGATATGACATTGATAAAATCTATCCAACGATTACCGCAACTGTCAGCAATAAGGCCTTGACCAGCAATGTGGCTACATTGACCACTAGCGCTGCTCACGGGTTATCCATTGGTATGGAGATTGTTGTTACCGGTGTGGATGCTACCTTTAATGGTACCTACACGATTGCTTCGGTTCCTAGCACGACCACCTTTACCTATGCCAAGACTGCATCCAACGTGGCTTCTCAGGCTGCCACAGGTAGCGTATCAAGTTCAGTCACACACTTTGTAAACTATGCCAGCGTCGGCGCATATAAGGTCTACGCTTACTGCGATGATGGAGTCTATGCCTACTGGCTAGCTTTGATTGATGACTCTGGCGTCGATAAGACTGCGATGTATAAGAAGTTACTTACTGACGATGAGAATACTGCAGCAACCTTGATGTGGAAGACATCATCAGTCGTGGTAACTAACGCAGTAATGGATTTTACAAAAGAACGTATTGTTGCCTGTATCAATAATGCAGTCTATGAGATTTCAACAACAGCATCTGCTTTACCTACTGCTGTCTATACCCATCCAGTCAATGATTTCACCTATACCAGCATCACATCAAGCGGTGCTGCTATCTATGTGACTGGTTATTCAGGTAGCCAATCCAATATCCAAAAGTTTACTTTGGCTTCTAATGGAACAATGCCTACCTTGACCAGTGCTATCACTGCTGCTGAAATGCCTAGCGGAGAACTTATCTTCCGTATTTATTACTACCTTGGCTATATGTTGATTGGTACCAGCCTTGGAGTTCGAGTGGCTGCAGTATCTGATGACGGATCTCTAGCCTATGGCCCGCTACTGTTTGAATCAGAGCAACCAGTCTATGACTTTGCAGCTCGTGGTCGTTATGTCTGGGCTACTACCAATGTAGATGGCGCTCCAGGAACTACACGCATTGACCTTGGTACACAGACTGCACCATTGATTTTCCCTTATGCCTGGGATACCTACTACTTCCCAGAGTCGGCTGGTAGCCGTATTACTGGTCGCAGGACTACTGCCTGTGCATTCATTGATGGCACAGAGCGTATTGCTTTTACAACTAACTACACATCCAGTAATGGCTCTGTCTATATTGAGTCTGCTACTCGCTTGGTATATCAAGGCGAACTACGTACTGGCTTTGTCCGTTACAACACACTTGAAGGAAAGATATTCAAGTTACTTACTCCACGTATTGATACGACCAATGGTGGCTTAGACATCGCATCTATTGGTTATGACTACACCGAGTATCCGATTGGCTCATTCTCGCAACAATCAACTATCTCTGAAATTGGTATTCCATATCCAGTTGGACCACAGGAATATCTAGGGTTCAAGTTCACAATGACTCGATCAACAACTGATAACACCAAGGGTCCATTGTTTACTGGATACCAACTCAAGTCTCTACCAGCAGTACCGCGTCAACGCCTTATCCAATACCCACTGTTCTGCTACGACAGAGAAGCAGATAAGTTTGGAGTACCCGTTGGCTTTGAAGGTTCTGCGTGGGGAAGAATGCAACAACTTGAAGCAGTAGAAAACGCAGGCGATACCATCCGAATAGAGGACTTCCGAACAGGAGAATCCTATATTGGCCTGATAGAAGAGATGGACTTTATCAACCGCACACCACAAGACAAGAGGTTCTCAGGCTTCGGCGGAACCTTAGTCGTCACCATTCGGAGCGTATAAATGACACTAGCAGACTGGGCAATGCTTGTTGCCACCATACTTGGAATAGCCTCAACCTTAGTGATGGGTCTACGTTGGCTCGTCAAGTCCTTCTTGTATGAACTCAAACCTAATGGCGGTAGTTCTATGAAGGACAAAGTAAACGCTCTGGAAGAAAAAGTAGATTTACTCACCGAGTTAGTCAAAGAAGCATTGAGGAGATGACCTGTGAAACCTGTTGCAAAACGTGCAACACCTGCTGCTATTGCCGTTCTACGGCAGGCAACTGCGCTTGTACCAAAGCGGAAGAAGGCATCCGATGGACTCCTACCAAGCAAGGCTCACATAGCCCAAAACCCTAACTCTGACCACAACACAGGGTTGGCAGTAGACCTAACCCACGATCCGCATAACGGGATTGACTGTGGTGACATCTATGAGAAACTCAAGGCTGATAAGCGAGTCTCATATCTAATTTTCAGTGGACGTATCTGGTCTAGCCAGCGCGGTGACCGCGTTTATACAGGCCAGAATAAACACGTCAAACATCTGCATATTTCCATCAAGGCTGAATGCGCTAAGGACACCAGTCCTTGGTTTCCTTGGCTCAATAAACCGAAATGGAATACGGTTGATGCTGCTCTTTTGGCTTACGCCAAGGTGCAGAAGAAACCGAAGAAGAAAGATACCCCAAGTCCAAAGGAGAACTAATGGACAAGAAGTTCAAAGCAATGGCGGCAACCTGGTTCCGCGCTGCAGCATCTGCTGCGGTAGCACTGTATCTAGCAGGTGAGACTGATCCAAAGAAACTTGGAACAGCAGCACTAGCTGGATTCCTCGGACCAGTATTGAAGTGGCTAGATCCAAAGGCCACAGAATTTGGTCGCGGAAGTAAGAAGTAGTTTCTAGAGAACGCTGCGAGGAAAGGCCCTGGGAGAAATCCTGGGGCCTCTTTTTTGTTGCCTAAATTTGGTGCTAAATTTCGCTCTCTTTGTCTATAGGACAAGGAGCTTTGAGAAGGTTTCCGCAACTAGCGCACTGAACATCAAGGGCATACCAGCAGATTTCATAGTCTTCGAATTGAACATATGTATTAAAAACTGTACAGCCACAGACGCATTGATGGGTCGGTCCTATGGACCGCAGGTCAGAAGCCTGTATCGGTGGTAGGCTATTTTTACGCAGCCTTGGTAGACGGAACCGCACAGTATGGTATCTACTGGGCCGCCGATAAGCGGCCCCTGTTAGTAATTCGCTTCGCTCATATTGTAATGAGCAGGTGTGTCGCTATCGCGACGACACGCCGAAGGTCTACACTAGCCTGTTATGACGACTCTGGTAGGAATCCAACTCAAAGACCGAGTTGTATTGGCTGCTGATAGCCAGATAACCGAAGATAATCTTAGGACTGTTAGTAGTACAACCCCGAAAATAATTAACATCGGTAAGTACCTGCTAGGTATCACTGGTGACTCACGTCCTGGTGACATCCTTGCCTATAACTGGACTCCGCCATCATATAAAGGTGCAGATCCTGTCCAGTGGATGGGTAAGAAGGTTCTGCCATCGATACTCACGGCGTTTAAAGAGAACGGATATGACCCTTATGAAGCGACAAAAGAAAAAGACGCAGGGTTCGACTACCTTGTTTCGTTTGATGGCAACCTCTTCCATATTGCGACAGACCTCTCGTTCATCCAATCGGACTCCGCTATTTATGGACTTGGTAGTGGTGGGCAGTTTGCTCTTGGTTATCTTTATGATCGCGTGGGTCGTATCACGATAGGTAATGTAGATGGACACGCCGAACGTGCAGTTCAGATTGCATCGATGCTTGACATAAACACCTGCCCTCCTATTCAATTGGTTACTCAAAGACGGGAGATAACGTGAGAAAAGATTGGAAAGTGTGGACGTTGCATATCAATGCACACCACCTAGATAACTGGGCTATCGGCCTTGACTACTACAAGATATTTGATTACCAACCAGTAAGAATGCTGGCTAGAGTTTTGCAAATCAATTTGCTATTCTTCAACATAACCTTTACTAGATGGCAGGGCAACGGATGGATATAAAAGAACTACTTGTTAAGGCTCTTCACGAGAAAGAGAACAAGCGTGGTCGGTCCACGCAAGTTCAGATAGGTCCATCAGAACTCGGTGGCTGTCGACGTAAGGTTTGGTACAGGTTGAACAATCAGCCTGAAACCAATGACAACGAGTTAAAACTCGCAGCTATTATGGGAACTGCCATACATACTGCAATAGAAGCCGCGCTTGTTGATAACAAGGATGTGTTGCTAGAACAGACCGTCGAATATGGCGATATGAAAGCACACGTCGATTGTTTCATTCCTGGGACAGGGGATGTAATTGACTGGAAGACAGTTAAGAATAAGAACCTTAACTATTTCCCATCGCAACAACAACGCTGGCAGGTACAGGTCTATGGTTATTTGATTACCAAGTCTGGCTTGGGGAAGGTCCAGAACGTTAATCTTGTAGCCATTCCTCGTGACGGTGATGAACGAGATATCGTGATTCATTCGGAACCATATGACGAGGCCATCGCACTAGAGGCGTTGAATTGGTTATCTGCAATTAAGACATCGGACTCGGCTCCCGCTCCTGAAAGGGACGAGAGTTATTGTAAGTTTTATTGCAAATACTACGATGCCTCTGGTGAGATGGGATGCGTTGGTCTAAAAAAAGGACTTACGGCAGATAACACTCTGCCAATGATTGACGATGATGAAAAATCATTAAACGTATTTGAGTACGCACAATTAGATGAAATGATTAAAATGTTAGAAAAGAAAAAGGAAGCGGTACGCGATACGCTCCTTGGAGTAACTGGAGTTACGTCAACGGGATATGAGATCAAATGGTCTACTGTCCAAAGTAACGCGGTCGACAAAGAAGCGGTGGAGAAAGCACTTGGCTTCGTGCCGACTAAGCAAGGCAAGGAAAGCACAAGGCTTTCCGTTAAGAAAACTGGAGGTAAGTAAATGGCTGCACCAGAGTCAACAAAGTTCCAAGTGAACTATAAGTTGCCTGATGGAACGCTTGTCAATCTCTACGCTACAGATGTGCGTGAGTTGGAAACAGGTCTTACAGACCTAGCAATGGTATCTGCGTTGATTATTTCAACTTCGGATACATTTCGAGGCGCTGGATCTCCTGCGCCCGTTCAAAGTTCTACACCTAACAATGTAACTTCTTTGCCTGTACAACCGTCCGCAAATGTATGTAAGCACGGACCAATGGTTTATCGCGAAGGTGTTAATGCACAGGGCAAAGCTTGGAAGGGTTATATGTGTAACTCTGCCAAGGGTGCTCCAGATAAGTGTCAGACTATTTGGGTTCGATGACCCAATGCGAGAGCCTCGTGAATTCGAGGATCCTCTCTGCGCTCAATCAGGCGGTGACTTCTGGTTCCCTGAAGCAGGAGTCGGAACTGCACAAGAAACCGTATACGCTAGAAGTATATGTAACCAGTGTGTCCATAAAACTGAGTGTGCAGAATGGGGTATCCATAACGAGCGTTTCGGAATCTGGGGTGGCCTTACAGAGTGGGACAGAAAACAACTAAGAAGACGTAAAAATATAATAGTACGACGGGAGGAAAGTGCTTAGGTTAGACCGTGCTTGGAAGACTGCCCATAGTATGGCGCAGCCACTTCCGACTGTGTGGAAAGACCTAGAAAAGAAGGACATAAAGTTTCGGCGAGGTCAAGTGTGTATGGTTGCCGCTGCACCTAACGCTGGAAAGTCTATGTTCGCTCTCGTTTACGCTATTAAATCTAAAGTCCCAACGTTGTTCTTCTCAGCAGATACTGATGTAGCGACGGTAATGCTCCGTGCTACAGCCCACGTGTCAGGTCACGCCCAGCAAACAGTAGAGAACCAAATTGCATATAATGCAAATACGTACTCTTCAAACCTAGAAGATATATCCCACATTCAATGGGTGTTCGACTCGTCACCTAACCTTGACGATATCGAAGATGAGATTAAGGCTTACATAGAACTCTATGGAATAGCACCAGAACTTATCGTCATAGACAACCTGATGAATGTCGTCGCTGAATCTGAAAATGAATGGGCAGGACTCCGACAGATAATGATGGACCTGCACGATATGGCTCGTAAGACCGAGGCTTGTGTCTTGGTATTGCACCACGTTTCAGAACAGAGCGAGTACGGCCCGGGAACTTATCCACCTCATCGTCGTTCAATTCACGGAAAGGTGAGTCAGCTTCCTAGTCTGATACTTACTCTTGGCTTTGATCCGTTAACTAATAATTTACGGGTCGCGGCAGTTAAAAATCGTTTTGGTAAACATCAGGCGGATGGACAAGACTTCGCAAGTTTATTTGTGAACTTTGCTACCTGTCAGATCAACGATGCTGATGCTTTTGGTAGGGCAGTTCTGCACTCTAATTACACGAGGGTTGTATGAGTTCCTATAACAAAACAAAAGGTTCTAAGTTCGAGACGGACGTAATGAAATACTTACGCAAACTTGGACACTTTGCCGAGCGTCTCGCTAAAGCAGGCGCCAACGACGAAGGCGATATCGTTACCATAATCGCAGGTCAGACATACATTCTTGAATGTAAGAATCGTAAGTCACTTAGTCTTCCACAGTTCTGGGCGGAAGCCCAGACTGAGGCAGCCAACTACGCGAAGGCTCGCGGACTACCCGTCGCTCCGCCAGCCTTCGTTGTAGTCAAACGTAGACAACACGGAGTAGATAAGGCTTGGGTAATCCAAGACCTAGACCAATGGTTAGTAGATAGGAGCAAGTAATGCCAATACCACAAGGACATATAACCACTAGTGATATCTGGAAAGGTGAACCGCAAGATGTTCAACTACCAGAAGAACCAACTGAAGTGGAAGAAAAGGAAGAAGAGCGAGAGCCAGATGATTTGTAGCAAATGTGCGTGGGCAGGTCACCACAACACTATTGGTAAAACTGATATGGCTAAGGAGTTTCACGAAAACTGCGAAGGAGATTGCGGATGCCAGCACAAGACTGGACCAGGGTGGTTCGTACGAAGAGGTCAAAAGGCAACTCCGATGCAAACACAATCCCCATAGCAGATGTGGTACGACACTTCGGAGGGGAAGTAAAAGAGGGTTTTAATATATCGGTGCGGTGTTGTATGCACGATGACAGTCGAAGATCAGCAGTCATTGATACCTACAATAACCTGTACTACTGCCACACCTGCGGTAAAGGTGGTAATGCCGTTAATGTAATTATGGAATTGGAGAACTTGGGGTTCAAAGATGCAATCGATAGAGCAAACGAAATCACTGCTAAAAGCGGTAGTCCAGTACGCGGACTCAATAAGCGACAGGGCGCTAGGCTACCTCGCAGGACGTGGGATATCTGAGGAAGTTGCTGCTCGGTACCAACTTGGTACTGTGACAGAACCGATTGAAGGTCATCAGATGTATGAGGGTTGGATATCAATTCCTTATATGACTGCCCTTGGTCTATGTGCTGGAGTTAAGTTCCGTAGACTTGATGACGGCAAGCCCAAGTATGGTGCTCCCATCGGTCAGAAGAGTCACCTATACAACGTAACTGCAACGATGTCCGCTACGAAATCGATTGTTGTTTGTGAGGGCGAGTTTGATGCAATTGTTATGGACGCACTTGTTGGTGTGCCAGCAGTAGGGGTGCCAGGAGTAGCTGCTTGGAAGCCGTATTACGCCAAGTTATTCTCTGGCTTTGACACAATTTATGTACTCGGTGATAATGATTTGAAAGAAGATGGTTCTAATCCTGGTATGGAGTTTTCTCGGCGTGTTGCTGGCGAGGTTTTAAACTCACAAATCGTACAATTACCACCAGGTATGGACATAACGGACTATTACTTAGCCAATGGTAAAGACGCAACAGCCAACCTAGTAGGAGGAGTGAAGTGAGTGAGCAAGAAAAAGGATCTCCAAGAGGCAGCCAGATTATTGATGGATATGGGGATGATAATAATAGCGATAGATTACAAGGCTGGGACTATTACCTGTCAGCCGATGCCAGTAAGAAAGTAAATGGACAGTTCGTTGAAGATGTCTGGAGAATCTATGACACCGCTGGATCGCTCTTGCTTAGAAAACATCACGATTACGGTCCGAAGAACATCGCTCATAGTCCAGGTGGCGCACTCAATGGACTCCGAGTGCGGATGTGGGACAAGATTGCTCGAATCAATAATCTCCTTGATAGCAACACCAACCCCTCCAACGAATCCTTAAGAGATTCCTTTGTAGATTTGATGAACTATTCCGCCATTGCAATTATGGTGCTGGATAAGAAGTGGCCTGAACTACCGAATGACTGAGACTCACCCTTCTGCTGGCGATATTGTATTCAGCGTAGCGAAGATAATCTGCAATAGATACCGCGTTTTTGTTGAACGCGAAGATGTAATACAAGAGTGTTGGTCTTGGTATTACGCACGAATAGAACACTTCAACGAATTGCTTTCAGAAGAAAATTCAATTCAACGAGTCATCAACGAGAAGCGTATCGCGTGGCAGATGAAACGTCACGCTGAACGCTATGCCCGTAAAGAAAAGGCAACCAAGTCTGGCTACAAGGTAGGCGATGAATCCTTCTACGATACTGTGGTCATAGGACAACTTCTGCCACACGTTATCTCCTCCATCATTGATGACACAGTATTAGAAGCAGCACAGAACCTCATCAACGACGGGCAACCGCGTAAACAAGCAGCTCCAGCAGAGGGCGGAAACCTTCTGGCTATCCTGATAGATATTAAGAAGGCTTATTTAAAACTAGATATCAAAGATAAAGACATTCTCATCAAGAGATACCACGAGAACCTCACGCTTCAAGAGTTGGCAAACTATCTTGAGTGTTCAGTATCGACCGCAGATCGTAGGTCTACTGGCGCACTTCGTAGGCTACAGAATAATTTAGGCGGGGAGTCGCCTTGGCAATGAAAGTTCTAGACTTGTTCTGTGGCGCAGGTGGTGCATCGATGGGTTACCATCGTGCTGGCTTTGAAGTTACTGGCGTAGACATTAAACACGGCAAGCGGTATCCATTTAAGTATTTACGTTTAAACGTGATGGAGTTACAACCATCAGACTTGGCTGAGTACGATTTGATTCACGCGTCACCGCCTTGTCAGACGCACTCGATAACCAGAAATCTACGCATAGCACAGGGTAAACAGACAGATAAATTAGATTTGATTGAACCAACAAGAGCCTTACTCAAGGCTAGTGGTAAGCCGTACATCATAGAGAATGTCCCTGGAGCTCCACTGTTTAAACCTATCTTGCTATGCGGTAGCGCATTTGACTTGAAGGTTAGACGTCATCGTTTATTTGAAAGCAATCTGGTACTCGAAGGAACTACTTGCGACCATAAAAAGCAGGGCAGACCTGTTGGTGTTTATGGATCTATGCGAGATGAAATACCTAGCGGTGGTAAGACTGCTGAATCTATTGAGCAAGCACGAGAAGCAATGGGAATTGACTGGATGATTTGGGGAGAGTTAGTCGAGGCCATTCCACCTGTTTATACGGAGTATCTAGGAAGGCAGGTTCAACTTCTGTGAAAGAACAAGAACTCTTTGACTATCTCAAGTTTAAACACTTCCCTGATTTGGCCAAGAGCGAAGGTACTTATGACTCCTTCGACTGTACAACAGATGATAAAAGTTTGTACATAGAACTCAAGTGTAGACATACACACTATCCAGAGTTACTAATTGAAGAGATGAAATACCGCAGACTTATTAACCAAGCAGGTTCGATGACGCCTTACTACATTAACTCCACACCACAAGGCGTCTGGGCTTTCGACCTATCTCGTGTGCCAGAACCAGCGTGGAGCGAGCGTCGTATGCCAGCTACAACAGAGTTCTCTGATACCCGTAAGATTATTAAACTCGTAGGGTTCTTACATTTAGATTATGGATTGCAGTTGTGATGTACGAATACAAGTGTCCACGATGCTCGACTCTCCTCTCTGTCGAGCGTTCTATACACGCCGAAGCCAGCACTCCCTCCTGTGCTGACTGCGGTGAACTGATGAGTAGGGTCTGGTCTTCTCCCCCGATTGCGTTCAGAGGATCAGGCTTCTACTCCACCGATAAATGAAGGAAGCACCCGCGCTTGGTAGACCAAGTTAGCCTCGACGAAAGGGGCGGGTGCTTCACACTTAGTGTATCAGTTAGTCTAATCTTTTAGGTAACTCTCCCGCTCTTATGTATTCAAGAACGGCGTCTACCACATCATCTAATAAACCAGCCCGCATATAAACAGGCTCTACCTCAGCGTTAAATGTAAGCCCCTTCTTAATCAGGTGCCTCTTTAACTCTATTCTTATAGGACTCTTAGGTTCTTTATCTTTCATCTCAGTACCAGCCTCTCGCTAAATTGCTCCCTAGTGCTTTACAGATATTACCGCCATACTTGCGGTCGATGTAAAGTAGCCCTGCTTCGATCTGTTTAAACCCGTTACTAGTCTTCTTAACTCCAACCAGTTTCCAAGTCTTCGGCATAAATTGTGCGATGCCGTATGCACCCGACTTGCGGTTCAAAGACTTGGGATTCCAGTTACTCTCTCTAGTCCATAAAGTATACAGACAAGACCACGATTCAAGCTGGTCACGTTGGGTTAGTAGTTCGATAGCGTGACGCTGGTACTCGTTTTCGTGGAAGGCTACAACTGTCCCCGATATGTGCCTATTGGGAAGCGGTTGTATGTCGAACAGTTTATTGTCTATAGTCACAACAAGTGTTGCGATGAGGAAGGTATAGACCATTTGTTTAAACATCGGACTCCAGCTTCGATCCGTCACATACGTTGCGTACCAGTTCGAGCAGGTATTCAGGTACGTCCGTGTCATAACCTTCGGCGTCTGCCTTGCCTACGATAAGCAGGTTGCCCGCTAAGTATGGCGTGTTACCGAACAGGAATGAGATAGCACTACCGAGCGCATTAAGTGGCAGTCGTTTAGGTATTCCCTCGTCATCGACATAGCCACACGCTACCTCTTTGCCGTCAAAGTTATACAGTTTGACGCCCGTAATAAAACCACCGATTGCAGTTTGGTAATCAGTTAGTTCTTTCAGGGTTAGTTCTTCGAATGTGCAGTCAGGTCTTATGACTACACCTTTAACTGGTCTGTTCATTACACTCTCTCTTTCTCGTTTAGAATAGTTGCCGCCAAGACTGGAGTGATTTCAATCTTGTCCGTGATTAAACGGTACTCATCTTCGTTCTGTGTATTCCAGGTAGAAACGAAGACGCTTGCTCCTTCGAACCTGCGGTAAAAACCAACCGCCTCGTGAACGTTCTCTCCACCCCATAAAAGGTCTCCGTACTTGTCCATCACCTCGTAAAAATTAGTCGGCGACACTTTTCTCCCCCTCTTCTATCTTGTAGTTCAGAATCTTAAACCCATCGTACTCTAGATTTGATACCGCCGACGCTAACGCATCTGTATTTTCGTCTGCATATTTGTCGGCGATATGTATGGTCAGAACATATTGTTTAAACATTATTTCTCCATTCACTGCAGCTCTCGCATAAGAAAACTCCGTTACTTGCGATGTATCTCCACTGTTTATACGCGAGACCTGATCCGCAGTTGTCGCAGTATGTAAAAGGTTTTGGCTCTGCTTTCTCTTCTTCCAGTCCACACGCAGTCTCTGCGTGTTTCATTAGTGTTCTTTCCGAGAAGTTCCAGTTGCAAACTCCACACTTAGGCATATGCCACCTCGCAATCGTATTCTGGTTCTGATTTATCAGTGCAATCAAACACGAAACACTCTACGTTCGGGTGTCTCTCGCAATCACGCCAACAGTTCTCGTGATTCTCTCCGTGGTTACGCATTTAATTTTCCTATCTCGTATGCACGTTGGCAAGTATCGCAGAACTTTGTCACGTCATTAACTGCATCTATTTCGTATTCGCAATTAGCGCACGTTAAATACTTCATAAGTTTCCTTTCGTCGGTGATGTTCTCCAATGATTGCACACTCCCTTGCTGTCGTCAATCACATTTGGCTGTTAGATTTTCTCTTGTGTTTAAACACAATCTCTCTCGACTGCGGCTGTCACGCTCAGTCTCAGGTTGATAGAAAGTTCTTATGTTTAAACACGAAGTTCCAGAGCTGCGGCTTCTCTTCATCGCGTTTAAACACGATGCTTGTGCTAGAGTATTGTTGCAAGTTGTGTTGTTTAAACACGAGACCATAAAGCTGCGGCGGTGATCCCGCTAACGTATAAACGAAAAGACCCGCCGAAGCGGGTCTCTCGATTCGTTATCGACTAGAAGTCGAAGTCGCCGTCGTACTTGGAATAATAGTTAGCGTACTGGCGGGCGCGTCGTTGGTTGTATGAGCCGAAGTAATCTAGTTCGTCTGCCCATTCTTTGTCTTGCTTAGGCGTTGGCGTAATTGAGTACGAATACTGCGGGTCATTCCACCAGTTCGACGTGTAGCGGGAAGGCGTGAAGGTCTGATACTCCTCGACGCGTCCGTCTTTGATGCGAAAATACTCGCCTTCGTTAGCCTCATAAATCCAATCGAGTTCGCAGTCGGTCATAATGGCTGCGTTCTCTACAGTCTCGCGTGTGGAGCCATAGAAAAGCGAGCCAGTGTCTGCTTGTGCGAGCCATAGCGGAGAAGAATTGACGCGGGCAAGGTGCAACGTGCGGGCATCGTTGGCGGATAGCCAAGCCAGTGCTGCCGTGCCGTAAATCTCGGTAAGAATCTCCCACGGCTTACCCTCACTAAAGGCGATTAGTGCAGCGACTGCCTCACTGTCGACTTGTGCAACGCGAGGAACACCAAGCTGTTTAAACAACTCGGCGTCGTTGCTGATATGTCCGTTGTGAGTTAGCACGATGCGACCGCGTGGGATTGGGTGGTTGTTACCTGCAATCTCCTTCGAGCCTTGAGTCGCGAAGCGCGTGTGCAAGATTGCAGTCGGAGCGCCAGCGCATAACTTGCTGCCAGCGTTAGGCACGAACGTGCCAGCGTTGACTGGCGCCTTGCTGATAACTCTCTTGCCGTTGCGTGGGTTAATCCACGCTGCACCCGTGGCGTCTCCGCCTCGGTGTTCGATGTCATAAAGCATCTGTCCCGCGACGTCGTGGGTTGCCACGCGTCCGTAATGCTTGGGGTCTAAACAATATCCTGCGATTCCGCACACAATAAGTTCCTTTCGTCGTTGGGTTGATTAATGGGTGAAGCATATCACACGCCTAAGCGTGAGCGTCTACTCGCAGCCGATGCAATCGGATTGCAAGCAGTCGCCACACACGATTGTGTTTAAACAATCGGGTGTGTGTGGGTCGCTGATATGAGCGCCACAGTTTAAACATTCGTCGTTGGAGTCGTACACCTTATTCTCCTTTCGTTATCTGGTAGACCGCCCACGCCAGCATCATCACTAGCACGAGCGCGGAGCCGTTGACATAGGGGAGTTCTGTCATCGTTTAAACACTACCCTTCACAGAGCTTTGTGAAGCCCTATCGTTTAAACGGAATCGAAAGACCTTCTCTCGTTTCCGTAGGCTCGTTTAAACACGAGGAGCTTTTTACGCTCCACGATCTCGCGAACCTAGCGCCCGCCGTCGGGATTGCACCGACGCGCTACCCACTAGGGGCGGGCTGCCACGCTTACCCGTTGAGGCGAGCAGCGCGACCCTTGAGCCAGTCACCCGTGGCGGGCTTGAGGTCTCCCGCTGCGGTGAGGTGGTCAATTAGTAGACCGCAAGCGTTGAGGTCTGATGCTCCGCGACCATAGTCGAGAGGCTGCCAAGCGTTCAGACCTTCAATCGCTGCAAAGTCTGCTCCGCGCTTGGTCGCGTCAATCATTGCAGCGATGAACTTCGCCCACGCAATCGCCTTCACGCCGTTGAGCGTTCCTTGATGAAGGCGAATCTCGACTGTTCCGTGACGGCGTAGACTTTCGAGATTGAGCGAGTAATACCGGGATTGGAAATTGCTTGAGAGGTTACCGCTGCGAATCCAATTCGCCTCGGACTCCGCCTCGCGTCGGTCTAACACCTTGCAAAAGTGATTGCGAAGGCGGGAAGGTGCAACGAGCGCACCGATTGCGTGGTGTGCTGCGTAGTAATTGAGGACGAATTGCGCCAACGCGTCGGTGTTCGATAGTCCGTCGCGGTCGGTGCGATTGAAGGCGTCGAATCCGATATGGACGTGGAATCCCGTTGCGCGGTCGACTGACGCGCCAGCCTTCGTCAAAATACGGGTGACTTTTGATGCCTCGTTGAGTCTCGAATCGTCGAGAATCGGTGAAACTACCTCGGCGCCGTTGCACACGGAGCCGTCGGCGACCGCCTTCCAACAGTCGAGGTTATCCTCGTGAATGTCTTCACGAACGCGGTCGCATTCGATGCCACCGATATTGAGCGCGTTCGCAGCGGTCGAAGGCGAGACGCCTTGAACCTCGAACTCCATTCCGTAAGTGAAGGTAGTCATTACAAGACCTCACTCATTGGCTCGTTGCAGGTCGGGCAGATTGGGGTGCCGTGGGTGATGATTGTGGAGCGGGAAACGCGAACGATATAAACGTCGCGAGCGCATTCGACCTTGCGTAAACGCGTGGTCTGTTTTGGTTTCGAAATATCAGTGTCAGACACTGTGTTTTCGAGAGTTGTCATTCTCTTACCTTTCGTCGGGTGTCGCCGTCGGCGACTGAGTGACCTCAGTTTAAACGAAACGGGCAGGAGTTGACCGCCGATTTTGGTCACGTTTTGGTAACGAAGTTATCCACAAGCCTAGGGCAGTTCTGTGGATAACTTATTCGTACAAGTGTTCGAGCTGTGGATAACTTGGTCTGACTGGTTATGCCCGTTTAAACGTGGCGGGTCGGCAGGATTGAGAATCTGCCCGTGTTTAAACGGCACGGCGCCGACCTTAATTTTCGACCCGTTCGAATCCGATGGGCGATGGGCGAAGGTGCCGACGTTGCAGTCTGCATTCTCGTTCGCGCCATTCCGTTCCGCGCTCCTCGACCCTTCGGCGTTTAAACGCCTCGCCGAACCGACCCCCCGATGCTTAATTCTTTTGATATCCGCGCTGTATACCCCAACTAAATATTTCGACTAAAGTGAGCTCCGTAGATCGTACTTTTCTACGGTATTTAGTGACTTCAGTCACAAATAAAAGATTTTTTAGAAAAAAACGGGAAATGAGTTATTTTTCCCGCCTAATACTATATAGAGACTGTAGACAGGCTGGGATGAGTCTACCCTGGGGCTACGCTTCGCTTCGCCCCCGAAAGGGGGCTACGGTCTTACCCCTCGCTGCGCTGTGGCTTGCTCGGGCGCTTTTGCTGGTGCGAAGCACCAATTTTAGTCGGGTGAAATCTATCCATCGCCTGCTATGAATCTAGGAGCCTGCCATAACTGAATCATCTGCCGATATTGCCAAACGACTCATCATTGAGTGCGTGGCTCAGGGAATGACAGTAGAGCAGGCCTGCAAATCCGCTGGTAAGTCTCTCAAGACCTATGAGTACTACCGCCGCTCTGATCCTGTATTTAAGGACAGAATGGACAGAACACGCCTAGGATTACGTGGTCAGTCCTTTATAGAAGAACAAACCAAAGATTTAGACTTTGCAGGATTCCGCGAAAAGTTTCTCAAGTCCAAGACTTTCCCTCATCAGCAAAACCTGATAGATGTGATTGAAGGTCGTGACCCTAGCTGGCACCACCCTTCGATGAAGTACGAAAAGGGTCTGGCAGATAACCGCATTCTTATCAACATTCCGCCCAACCACGCCAAGTCTATGACGGTCACCGTCGACTATGTAACGTGGAAGATTGTCAATAACCCAAACTTTAGAGTTCTCATAGTTTCCCAAACCCAGCGTCTAGCCGCAGACTTCCTTTATGCTATCAAGCAGCGACTGACGCATCCAATGTACGAAGAACTACAGCAGG
>Ga0214917_10000824_pt1 | contig 40313 bp, 54 predicted proteins | sample LL_1208_BB_MetaG_FD_177983 | JGI IMG/M metagenome (GOLD analysis project Ga0214917, IMG submission 177983) | Freshwater microbial communities from Lake Lanier, Atlanta, Georgia, United States - LL_1208_BB | ecosystem: Environmental > Aquatic > Freshwater > Lake | place: USA: Georgia | collected... | reverse complement strand
CAGCATCACTTAATAATTCTTCAATTTCAAACCCAATCGCAACTCCAAATACAACTACTACTTATACAGTAGTAGCTACTTCAAATGGATGTTCAAGTTCTTCAAGTAGAACAATTACAGTAAACCCATTACCATCAGTTAGTGCCGGACCAAATCAAACAATTTGTTCAGGATCAGGAGTATCTTTGAACGGTTCAGGAGCAACCACTTACTCTTGGAATAACGGAGTAACAAATGGAGTTACTTTTTATCCAAACGGAACACAAAGCTATACTGTAACAGGAACAAATTCAAATGGATGTTCTAATACTGCTTCCACTACTGTCACTGTGCTTTCTAACCCAGTGGCAAATGCTGGGTCTTCACAAACGGGTAGTTTAACATGTGGTCTAAATCAGGTCACATTAGGAGCAAACACACCATCTGCTGGTCAGACTGGAACTTGGACCGTCTTTAGCGGATCGGGTGGTTCATTCTCCAATCCTAACTCACCTACATCACTATTTACCGGAAATTATGGCCAAGCCTATACATTACAATGGACTGTCAGTAATGGACAATGTTCAACTTCATATCAAAAGTTGGTTACTTTTAATCAACCAAACGACGCTTCCTTAGCGGGTGCTATTGGCACAAATGATCTCTTATGGGGAGGTTTAACATCTACAGATTGGGCAACTTCTACAAATTGGTATGAAAAACAACCAGCCGGACATTATATTAGATTATCCGGTGCTGCTCAGCCAAATTCAAATACGCAAGTCTTCACACTAAACCAGGCTAACGGGGGTCTGTGTATTGGAAATGCGACTCCTACTCTTTCGGTTAACGGAAATGCATACGATGTCTTTATCAACCCCGGTGTTACCTTAGACCTAAGTAATGATAGTTTAAATATAACACACGATCTTGTAAATTCTGGAACCTTAACTGCTTCTATTGGAACAGTCAATTTTATTGGAAACACCAACTCCACTGTTAGCGGAAACGGCTCTACTCAACTATTTAATATGCGAGTAAATAAAAGCGGAGGAGCCACTCTTACACTTGGACAACCAGTAGTTGTTAATAATATTCTTACTATGATACAGGGTAATGTCTTTACAACTTTGAATAATTTACTGACTTTGGGCGTTAGTAGTTCACAACCTGGAACTCTAAATTATAATACTGGAACAATCGTTGGGCCTTTTCGTAGATATTTTTCTTCTCAAGCAACTAATGGATTAGCGGGACTTTTCCCAGTTGGAACTTCTAACTTTAACCGATATACACAAATTAACTTTACTTCTAGTCCGGGAACTAATCAGACATTGACTGTTCAATATAAAACCGGAGCACCTTTAGTAAACAATCAGCCTTTATACAATGGGCTTCCACTAACAATTTCAAATTCACTTATTCAAAACTATTCTGCAGATGGTTATTGGGAAGTGATACCAACAGGTTCAAATTATAACGCTACAATCAATTCAACACCTTATAATGTTACACTTTTTGCAAATAACTTAAATGGTATGACAACACCTCAGATTTGTAGAATTATAAAATCACCAGGTTCATCACACACTACTTGGCAGCCGTGTGGTACACACGTAACAATTCCTCAAAACGCAAACCCACAATCATTTTTAATATCAAGTAATAACACACAAGGGTTTAGTTGGTTTAATATTGGAACTCCAAACTCACAAGCACTTCCAGTCCAGTTATTAAGTTTTACTACTAACTGTGAAACAGAGGCCACCAAAATTGAGTGGAAAACAGCAACTGAGCATAATTCAGATTATTTCGAGATTCAAAAGTCAAGAGATGGGGTTATTTGGCAGTCAATAGCAAAAATAGAATCCGCACTTAATTCAACATCAGAACTAACGTATAATTTTATAGATAAAGAATCAGGCGATAATTATTATAAATTATTACAGTATGACATAGACGGAAACTACTCAGAGTGGGGACCAATTTTAGCCAAGTGTGGCAAAACCTCTTCTGCTTATCTATCTGCTTTCCCTAATCCAAGCACTGGTAAATTCTCAGTTGTGGTAAATGATAAATCGTTATTGGGAGATGCTAAAATAGTAATCAAAGATAGTAAAGGATCGCTTGTCAATATCGTTTCTGTAAAAATCACATCAGGGATTAATTTATTTGTTATTGATGAAAAGTTGATGCCAGGTCTCTACTTTGTAAACATCGAATCCGAAAGTAAAACAAGTGAAGTCTTAAGAGAAATAATCAGATAGATGGATGCTGGTCTTTTGGTGTTTATTATAGCAGCCGCAGTGGTGATTTTAGTTCTTTTTTTCCAGGACCTGTTTGAATTAATTATTGCAAAGAAAGTCAGGGGTTTAGTGATTTTTGCTCTTATTTTAATAATTTTAATTGCCATATCTAGTGGTATTCAATTTCTATCAAACTTCAAAAATGTGATAGAACGAACTGGCTACTTTTGGCAATCAAAATAAAAAGGCATATATTTGTAAAAATAAAAACTTATGTCAAAATTAATCTTTTTTTTAACCCTCTTAATTTTACCAAATGCATTTACGGATAAAACTCTACAAACATTTTATCAAAAACCCGAAAATAAACCTGGGCTTAAACCATTTAAGAATATCGTAATTGGTGACTCGCAAACACCGTATGTAGACTGGGGAAGCCAAAGTTTTAAAACCATTTCAGAGACTGCTGGAACTAAGTCACTTTGGCAGGGTGGAAAGTCATTATCGTGGTTAGTAAGTGCTGTTAGGCTTTCAAAAGTCGACAGTTGTGTTTCTAATGTTGCAATTTGTATTGGAACTAATGGCGCGTTTAATAAAAGAGATAGTATTTCGACTTTGGTTAGTGTTATTAAAATTAAGTTTCCACTTGCAAAATTATATGTAATACAGGGGTCTTGGGGTTGGGGCGGAGTTTCTAATAAGACAGAACAACAAGTTAGAGACTACTATTTAGAGTTTTCTAAACTTGGCGTTGTTGTGGTTGAACCGCCGATTGGTAAGATTGAACCACACGGTAAGAAGCCAATTTATAAAAAAATTGGACACAATTTAGATAGTTTAGTTAGTCAACAGATTGAACTACCACAGGTTCCTATAATTAATAAAAATCCCAAATCAATTTTAATTATTGGAGATAGTCAATGTGCTATAAAAAACGCTTCTGGTCAAAGCGTGACCTATACATACCCCAATATTCTTAAAAAAACACTACAAGATAGTATAACAATTGATGTGTTAGCGCTTGGTGGAAAGACAACCTCTTGGATGCTACAAAATCTTCCAGATAAACTAAAACAACGGCATTATGATAGAGTTATTATCCACGGAGGAGGTAATGATTGTTCTAATTCCTCCATACCACTTGAAGTCACATTTAAAAATATACAAAAAATAGTAGATTTATCACTGGAATCTGGGTCTGATGTTTTTATCAATCTAGGATACAAAATAGAAGGTCGTTTTGGAAATATTGATATCTTACCAGTGGGTAGACCGGCAAACTTACTGCGGAATAAATGGCAGTGGCTTCCTTACATTGAAAAAAGAAAAGATTTTCAAAGACTCCTCCCGTTACAAATTTCAGGTTGTAATTTTATACCGGTTTATGACTTAGAGAGTAATACACAAGATGGAATTCATCCTAATAGCGAAGGCCATAAAATTTCTGCTACTTATATTTTAAATTCAATTAAAAATAATTAAAAAGAAAAAAAAATTTAATATATAACTTAAATTTTTTTAAGTTAATGGCTGGAACTAAAATAAGACAAGATCAAATACAAAACCTTGATACAGATTTATCAACAATTGAATCGATTGACGATTCATTGGAGTCTTTAATATCTCAAGAAATATCTGAAAGTGAATCGGCTGATGAATCTTTGGAGTCTATAATTTCACAAGAAGTGTCTGAAAGTGAATCAGCTGATGAATCTTTGGAATCAAGCCTTAGTTCGCAACAATTAGAAATCAATCTTCTAAAAACGGTTTGCCGAGGTTTGCTTTTTCCACCATTTGCCTACATCTACCAGCAAGACTATACAATGTATTTTGGGGAAAGACCTTTTAATGGCTATCCTCTTCCTGTCACCATTACCTACTCTTGGGAATATGCGGATGACCAGGAAGCCCTTAACTTTACTCCTATTGACGGAGCGGATCTTTCTTTTTATACACCAGAATCTACCGCTTCCTATCTCTATCGTCTCAAGATTACTTATACTTCTGACCTGGGAGTTGCGGTAGCCTTTTCACAAGACCTGACCTATGACCCGAATGGAGTATCCGGCGGAAGTGGGTCTGGAGGAGCTACACCTGCGTAACCATGACATTTCCCAGGTAAGAAACTAAGAGGGAGGTTTTGGTCGGACTTATTAGAGTAATTTTGATAATTAAGAATTAATTTTTGATAATCTTAGAAAAATCAAAATACTTATGATTGAAATAATTAGCAGATCTTTTGCCCCTTTCGCAGTCAAAGTGACCAGAGTCGTATGCCTGATTGATTGAAATAGATTCTAAGTTAGATACATCATCAGTTATAGATTCAATAAATTTGATAACTTCTGGTGAAATTTCTTGAGATTTTGTTAAACTTTTGAGTTTTTTTGTGATTGGTCCCATACTTCTTTAAGATTATTTGTTTTTTAGGATTTTGCTATAGAGTATATATTAAAAATCTTGTGGTTTAGTTTTTAATTTTTGAAATTTCAATAGCCCTTGTCACAGCTGAGTTTAAATTTTTAAATCCAGACTCCACTAATTTTTTTCCGGCCCATAATCCAATTTGAGTTGATTTAGTAACTTCTTTACCACGATTTACTGTTGTCTGATTTGTTTGACGAATTCTAAATCCATTGACTTGACCAATAACTTTTCCTAAATTTTTTTTAACTGCCATTTTTAATTTTTTTAAATTGTTAATAATATATTTTTTAGCTATCTGGGTGCTAAATTCCCTCTGTTTCTATTCCAAATTTTTGAAGAACTAATTCTGTTGTTAGCTCGGATAAAACCTCTTCAATTTTTTCAATATCTAAACCTTCTACAAATAGTTCAGTTATATCTTCAAAATCGTATTCTATATCTAGTTTATTGAGATATAATTTCAACTTTTCTACAGTGATGATATTTGCCACCATAACGGTGTGAAGCATACCCATCTCATCTAATAAGTCAACCGAAAGAGAGATATCTAAACTGCTAAGGAGATTACTATCTTCCTGTGAGATATTTTTTAGTAACTGTTTGTTTTGTTCATCAGTGAGATTAGTTCGTAATCTCCAGACTTTGGTCATAAAAGTATTCATAAGTTAATTCTGTTGTATATAAATTTATAAGTATCAATCTAGTCAATTTAAATTCACCAATGCGGTTTAATTTTAGATTGTATAAATCAGCAATTTGCTTTAAGTGTGGCAATACCTGACTGATTGTCATTTTGCCAATTTCTAAGTTTTCCATTTTTTTATTTTTAGTCATTAAAGTTATCAAAGAATTTTTTACCCTTAGTATAAGAGTCATAGTAGAACAGATTGATAATTATAGCAAAAAGTATGAATATAATCATAACAAGTGATCTGTCATCTTCAGCAACTTCACTGTGATTAAAAGTGCCAAACACGTAACTTGAAATAATAAAAGCAATAACAGCTAAAATTCCAGTTAATTTGAGGTGATTTTTTAGTTTAGGGATATCCATAATCATTTAGTATTTAGATTACAAATATAATAAAAGTTTTATAAATCTACAATATGTGGTATTAAATTTACTGAATTAATTTCTTCAATATAAGCTATAACCCTTAATCTCTCTGTGTGGTTTGAATCATCATATCTAAATATTTCTAACTCCTGCCAGATTTCTCCATTAAATCTTTCTAAAAATTCAATAGCTAAATTTTTATCTTTGAAATAATATTCTTCTTCTTTTTCTAATATAATAGCTGCAGTTTCTGCATCAAATTCATGTGTTAGGAAAGTTTTTGTAACTCTCCACAATTTCTCAGGTAGTTCAAATTTAATCATTTCCATATCACCGTATTTTTATTTTTTTTCAGAATTTTTATAGTAAATAATATATTTATTTATAAATTTTGCCAGATTTTTATTAGGTATATTATCAATTATCCATATCGATAAAAATGGAATAGATACTGAAAGAAAAACGACAACTAAATATATGATTAGATATAACATTGTTTTATTATATATTACTACTATCGTTTTGTTTGCTACCCAATTGATGTTTCACTAACTCTTGATAATAGTCTGAACTTAATAATAACTCTTCGTGAGTGCCTTCTGCAATTAGATTGCCGTTTTTTAGTACAAAAATCTTATCACAGTTTTTTACAGTTGAAAGTCGGTGCGCTATTATTATAGAGGTTTTCCCTTTACAAGCAACATCTATTGACCTTTGAACTACTCTTTCACTTACGGTATCAAGAGCTGAGGTAGCTTCGTCAAAAATTAATATTTCTGGATTTTTAGCCAGAGCCCTTGCTATTCCAATTCTTTGTTTTTCACCACCAGAAATTTTAGATCCGCGTTCACCAACAATAGTGTCCCAACCATGTTCTAATTTTTTATAAAAAGAATCTATTCTTGAAAGCTTAGCAATTTTATTTAATTCACTATCGGTCAGTAGTTCATCTGTTCCAAATGAAATATTATGTCTAATACTTCTGTCAAATAGTTGAACTTCTTGATCGACCGATCCAATCATTTTAAGTAAAGTCGATAACTTAATGTCTTTTAGATTTTTACCATTAAACAATATTTGACCACTTTGGGGATCAAAGGCTCTTCTGATTAAATTTGCAATGGTTGATTTTCCCGAACCACTTTCTCCAACAAAAGCAACTTTCTGACCTAACGAAATAGTAAAACTTAAATTCTTAATTACTAGCTCAGAATCACAAGTTTCTTTTATACTGTGTGATTTTTTTCTAATTGGATATCTAAAATTGACGTTTCTAAACTCAATGTCGCCAATTAAATTTGTTGTAATTGGATTTTCTGATTCTTTAATATCAGACTCAACATCTATCATTTCAAAGTATTTTTCAATGTTTACTTTGTCTCCAATGAATTGTTTTTGCATATCTGTAATCATCCAAAGGCTGGTAATGAAATTTTGTGACCAGGTAAAAAGAAGAAAAATAGAACCAGCTGTAGTCCAGCCTAAAAATAAAAACCAAACACCAAGTATTATAGAAGCATATCTAAAAATAGACATCGATAATTTGATGATTGTAATCCAATTGTTTCCAGGAATCCAAGCCCTTTCATAAGTGTGTTGGTGTGTGTTTTGAATGTCATCTAAGTCACTTAGTGATTTTTTTTCAGCCACTTCATTTTTGATTAAAAAAACAAAACGATATAATTCAGAAACAGTTCTAGAAGTTTCATTTCGAGCATCTCTAACTTCTCGTATTTTTGGTTGTAAGTATTTGTTGAATTTTATTAACACAAAAACCATTATCACACTAAAAAAAATATAAGCTATTCCAATAAGTTTACTAACTAGAAAAAGCATAAAGATGGAGGTAAAGAAATTGGCAATTGCTGGAAAAAATACATAAACAAACATATGTATCTGGCTTTGAATCGAAGTAAACCCAGATGTAATAATGCTCTGTTTAACACCAGAATGCTCGTTGATATGTTGACCATTCGAAAAATTAAAATAACGACTGATGGAGTTATGATTTAATTGGTTGGAAACTACAATATCTAATTTTTTTATCTCGACGTAACCTTGATATCTTGAAATTAAAATTTTGACTACTACTCCAACCACCGCTAGTCCTGAAAAAAACATGGCTTGGGGTAAATAATTGATATTGTTTGAGTGTAGTTGTATTATATCAAAGATTGAACTTAAAAAAATAGTGCTAAGAGCCTCAATTGACCAAATTGCTAAAATACAGAGAAATATAAGAAGAAGTGTTTTTCTAAACGGTTTAGCAAATTGCCAAATTTTAGAAATTAATTTGTAGTTTGACATTTAGAGTTTGTTTAGGGAGTTACTCAATTTCACTTTTGACATAAAGAATAACATCTGGTCTTTTGACATCATTTGAATTAACCAAAACTGATTTAGAAAATGGTGGGCTGGGATTTGCAATTTTAACCCAGATAATATCCTGTTTTCCAGGCTCAATTACGGAATTAAAATCTACAACTGTGCAACCACAACTTGGTTTTACTGAGTATATCTCAAGATTTTGTCCACCGGTATTTTTGACAATAAATCTAACTTGTAAAGTATCGGAGTTTATTGGTTTTACGATAAATGTTTCTTTTTCGAATTCGATCGTTGGACCAAAATGGACTTCCTTTTGAGCCAATCCCATAAATTGAGACAAAAGAATGGTGGCAATTGTGAGTAATTTTTTCATAGCGTCGTATTATTTTTCTGCAAGAACTTCCTTATTATAGTATATATCAAAACCCTCTAGTAGATTTTTCATTGAACTTTCACCGATAACTTCATCAATGAGTCCGAATTCTAAAGCTTCATGTGAGTTAAACCATTTATCTCTTCTGGAAGATTCAATCATTTGGTCAAAAGTTTTTCCACAGTTGTCAGCTAAAATCTTAAAAAGAATATAGTTGTATTTGTGTCCTTCTAAGTGTGAGATAGTTGTATCTTGAATGTTTCCCTGCATTCCGTGACTGACTTGGTGTGTCATTACTCTGGAATGTAGAAGTGAAGAACGTTTTCCTTTTGTTCCTGATGAAAGAAGAACAGAACCCATAGATGCTGCCATTCCGGTATTAATAGTTTGAATATCCGAGTTGATGTAATTCATCACATCAATAATACCTAAACCATGTAAAACGGAACCACCTGGTGAATTTATATGAAGTGTGATGTCTCTCTTTTCAACCGAGTCCAAATACATAAGTTGTGCTTGTGTCACATCACACATTCTCTGATCCACAACTCCTGATATCCAAAGAATTCTATCACGCATCAATCGTGAAAAGATGTCCATTTGTGTAACTCTCATCTCTCTTTCCTCAAGAATATAAGGTGTCATAGACGCCTCAATTTGTTGTTGGTGGTAGTGCAGATCCATTGATGATAAACCCTCACTCAGTGCAAATTTTTTAAAGTCTTTTGTGTAATCCATAATTAATAGTTTATAGATTTAGTATATAAAATTAATAAAAAAGTTTAATTTGAAAAATCTAAATTATATTTTTATATTTGTATTATTAATTGGCTGTTTTTATTGAAAAAAGTTTTTTATCCAGTTATTGAAAAATTAAAATGAAAATAAAATTAAATATATTTAAGGATAAAAAATCTTTAATCTTTATTAACTCAAATAAGGAGTTTTTTAGTATGAAAACAGATGAAGATTTTATTAGCTTAGAAGACTTTGAGATAATTAACGAAGGTGAGGTAATCACTTATCAATCAGAGACTATTATGGAATCAGTTTCCTGGAAAAAAGATAGAATTGTATCATTTCGAGAAAATTCTAAAAAATTTGATTTACTAGTTGAGGTCAGTTTTAAGAAATTAAATTACAAAGATATCAAATCAACACAAAGTTATAAATCATCTAAAAAAATAACTAAATTAAGAATTATGACTTTTGAATTATGTGAGCTTAAATCAAAAGTCAAAAAGGCGGATGGATTAGACACATCAACTTATGATAAAATTCAGACAATGATAATTAAACCAAATCAGATTTTAGAAAGAGAACTTGAAAACGGAGATTATAATTTAAAATCCCTTATTATTGAATTTAAAAGAAATAGTAAGTTAAATGATTTAGGACTAACCGAATGATAACAATTGATAATATAATAGCGGCATCTGGTCTTCACAAGTCCAGGGTTCATAACATTTATGTCTTTGGATCTCGCGTCTATGAAACCCATTTTGATGATTCTGATTGGGACATCATTGTTGTTGCAAATAACTCGGTAGAAGCAATTGAAATCAAATCTGGTGACTTTGACATTCATATTTACACTCCTAAAAAATTCCAACAAGACTTAGATTGGCATACACCAAAAAATATTGAGTGCCTTTTTGCACCGAGTTGGTCTAAACTCCAAGAGAATATAAAATTTAATTTTACTCCGGATATCAAAAAGTTAAGACATGCAACTTCTCATGTTAGTTCTAGTAGTTGGGTAAAGTCAAAAAAGAAATTAGAAATAGGAGATTATCACACCGGGATAAAATCTTTATTTCATTCGCTTAGAATTCCCCTTTTCTCAACTCAGTTGTTAAATACTGGTCAAATTGATTTTACATCTGCAAATTTTATTTGGGATAAGTTGATGAGAGTTGATGGTGATTGGTGTAATTATTCTGATTTACCCGGTCCTAATTCATATAAGCAATCCACTTTTTTAGAATTAGAATCAGAATTTGGCCAGTTGAGAAAGGATATTTTAGATAATTTTATAAATACCATAAATCAAAAAATTAATCAAAAAAATGAGGTGCATTTGTTGTAGTGAAAATAACATTAAAATAGAGAGTTATCAAATTGAGGGACCATCTACAGAAGAAGACATAATCTATAACGGACCTTTCACAGAAGAACACCTATTACAAAGAGATAGACCGGTCAAAATAGATGAGGCATTTTTACTAATTACAGGAGGAGTCATTCAAAAAATAACTGCCCCATATGGTTCAATTCATGACGGTGATAGGTTTCTATTGGCAATCTGTGATAGTTGTATAAAATCAAAATTAGAAGACGGTGGCTTACTTTTTTTATCACAGACATTTGGAGATGATGAGTCCAGGAGAATAGAAAGTTCTAAAAAGATATATAGAAGAAATAACAATCTTGACAAATTGGTTTAGAATTTCATATAATCAAGCCAATAGTCGTAATATTCGACATCAATTAAATAATAACTTTGACAAATAAATGTTATTTCTTGAAGTCTAATAAACTCTATTCCGCCCTCTTTATATCCCGAAATTATCTCGTCAAAATCTAATTGTTCATCTTCAGTCCAGAAGTAGGGATCTTTATAATACCAAGTCGTGTTGTCTCTTAATTCAGTAAAAAGGTCATCTATATAGGGATTCCAAAAATATCTAAATTCCCCAATTGGAAAAAACAAATAAGCTTCTCCAGGATAATCAGAAGCAATCGATAGATTTTTAGTTGCAAAGACACCCCTGCTCCTAAGTGGTATACCAAACTTATATTCTAACTCCCCATCAATTAAGTCGTGCATTTTTTTACTTGTGTCTTTTGGTTTTCTTTTTAGATTAGATTCGAATTTCCAAAGCCCTGGTAAGATTGGATCCTGTTGAATCAGTTTACCCCTATAAATACCTTTAACTCCGCGTTGAGATAGTAACTCTAAAAACTTACTGCAGTCTCTTTGTAAAATTTCCCAGATTTTTTTAAAATCATCTGAATTCACTGACTCAAAAACAGACCAATTTTTAATCCTTTTCATAAAAATATATATTAAATCTACTGTCTAAAAATTAAACTCGCCTTTTCTTTGAAAAAGCGGTAGCTGCATCTACAACCCACTGACCATCCAGTTTTGATTTTTTTCTTGACTCCAGGCGTTCTTTATTACACGGTCCGTTTCCTGACAACACCTGCCAGAATTCATCCCAGTCGGGTTGACTAAAGTCAAAGTGTCCGGTTTTTTCATTCCAATTTAGTTTTTTGTCAGGTATTTCTAATCCAATCAACTTTGCTTGCGGAACTGTTGAGTCAACAAATTGCCTTCTTAATTCGTCATTTGTAAACCTTTTAATCTTCCACTTTATAGATTGCTCTGTGTGTTTTGAATCACTATCTTGGGGACCAAACATCATTAAAGCCGGTTGCCAAAAACGATTTACGGCATCTTGGGCCATTTCTTTTTGCTGGTTTGAACCCGACATTAGCTGTGTCATAATTTCATATCCCTGTCTTTGGTGAAATGATTCCTCTTTACATATTTTTACCATAGCCCTAGCATACGGTCCGTATGATGTTCTACATAGCGCAACCTGATTCATAATAGCAGCTCCGTCCACTAACCAACCGATAGCTCCCATATCAGCCCAACTAAGTGTCGGATAGTTAAAAATAGAGGAGTATTTTGACTTTCCTAAAACAAGGTCTGAAACTAAATCTTCTCTTGAGACACCTAAGGTTTCAGCTGCCGAATAAAGATAAAGTCCATGACCGGCTTCATCTTGGACTTTTGCTAACAATACAGACTTTCTTCTTAAACTTGGAGCCCTTGTAATCCAATTGGCCTCTGGTAACATCCCAACATATTCACTGTGGGCATGTTGAGATATCTGTCTGATTAAACTTTTTCGATAGTCATCTGGCATCCAGTCCTTTGGTTCAATTTTGATATCGCTATCGATTTTTTTCTGAAAGTCAGATTCTAACATCTGTAAGTTCTGTTGCATCGCCATAGTTCTTCAATTAGCTAAGGAGATTCCAATATTTAGTAAAATGCTTTTGCCTATCTTCAAGTCCGTTGTATCCACCGTTAACTCTTTTTGTAACAGCTTTAACATCGGCTTCTGAAGAGCCCTTATCACAAATTGCCCAAAGTTTATTTGAATCAAAAAAGTAAGCGGCTGACATCATAGGATATTTTGTAGCCACTAAGTCAGGATTTTTTACACAGTCCTCGCCACAAAACTGTGAAAACTTTTGGTAATTTGCCCTACCGGTAAGTTGTATATAACCTCGACCTTTGAATTTTGGACCATCTCCTGGTTCAGTATTTCCTAAGTCCTTTCGACCTTCGTATGCTTTTCCCGAGGCAAATTCAACAACCCACTTAAATTCACCACTCTCGTGGGCGCACTGTGACAAAAAGTGAGCAAGTCTAAGATTTGTAGTGATATTAAACTTTTTTGCTGTTTCGGGAATTTGCGAAATCACGTTATCGGGAACTTGTCCCTGGAGTTTAGATAATTTTAACACTCCACTATCACTCACTTCGGTGTGGCCGACTTCATCACTAAACATCTTATTCCAAGTTGAGTCACCTACAACCCCATCTGATAGGAGTCCATTTGCTGTTTGCCACTCTTTAACTTTTTTCTCAGTGTTTAGACCAAATGAACCATCAACTGTTAACCCTAATTTTGTTTGTAGTTTTTTTACATCGTCTCCTTGACTTCCGACTTTTAATAGCATAATTTTTTATTTTTTTTGATATATATTTTTTTACTGACAGTCGTAGCAACTTTGTTCTCCACTTCCTGAGCAATCATCACATTCCTCTCTACCGGATCCCCCACATCGCGAACACTCCTCTGTTCCCCCTCCGCCACAATACGGGCATTCTTCTAATCCGTCGTCGCCATCAATTTTACCCGTGCCTCTACACTCGTCACAATCTCTCTCTCCCGATCCGCGGCAACGGCCACATTCCCAATGTCCATCACCATCGCAATTACTGCAAGTAACGGTTCCTTCTCCGCGACACGAATCACATCTCCATAAATCTCCATCAGTTGATTCAAGTGAATAACTATCGGCAGATTTTTGATTTGAAAGTGTGCCCCTATCTGGTCTGAAATATTTTAAGGTATCTAAGTAAGGATATCCAGCATACTGGCCAGATTTTATATCTACTACCATAGGACTTAAATCAACTTGACTTCCGGTATTTGGATCAATTGTAATACCAGAATCAGTTGAGCCGTTGTAATATTTTACAAAAATGTCATTATCTTTTGCCCAATCTCTAAAAAGTTGAACATCAGAATCTACTATAGTATAGATTCTATCCATAAATTTTTTGCCACCCCTAAGTGTCCAAAGTAGTGCTCTTCCTAAAATTTTTGTTTCATCTTGTTCTGATTTATAAATTACTAAACTACACACCTCGGGATTTGACATATAAATATCAAAATATCTTTTTTCAACTCCTGACATACAAGAAGAACCTAAATTTCCGCGTTTTTCAAAGTAGTTGTCTCTTGAATACCAGTGCCCTATATCTTGACCACTGACTACTTCAAAGTATTGAAAACGGTCATTTGCTTTATCAATTTGAGATTTCCACAAATTAACAAAATCTTCTAAGTCTTTATCGCTAAATTTTACCCCAGCAGTTGTCAGAAGGGCTCTGATTCCTCGACCAACAGAAATTTCCTGTCGACCTCTTTGCCAAAGAGCTGCTTCTTTTTGGTCTACTGGTCTTAACTTTTCACAATTGTAGACACCCTGTCCATTTGGAAATTTAACCCAAGCATATTTTTTTCCTGAAGTGTCTGATGTAACTTCTGCAATCACTTCTCCAATTTCAGTTTGTGGAGCATCATACGGAGCTGTTGTGTCTTCATAGCTATAACCCAATTTTTGAAAAATAGAATCGTTAGTTTCTTTGTGTTTTAACCAGCCTGCACCGCTTCCAACAAATGTAACATATTTACGTGTATCAGCTAAGATTTCTTGGGCTTTTCTATCAGGTATAAAATTTAATTTATCATTTTCTTTAAGATTGATATCTAAATAGTTATTTCTTACCGGGAGGTCATTATTTTCAATTGATAAAATTACATCTGAAAGCGGGTGTTCAATTTTAGAAACTATTTTTTTGAATTTTTTTGAATAGACTACATTTGACTCAAATATCGCTTCTAAAGATTCGGATATAAATTCTAAGTATCTTTTTATCATACATTACCACTATTTTTTTTATATATTAAATTTTTCTGCAAATTTTAGGCCCTTTATCAACAAATTCTACAACTTATTAGTATTTTAGACAACCAGTGCCACTAATTTTCGTAAGAATTAAAAAAAATATCACACTATGTTACAATCACTTTTCTTACTCTTAATTTTATATGTCATTTGGACTGTAAACTTAAATCTTGTTACCGATCTAATTTCACGAGGTTGGCTTTCAAAGCCCTTTTGGACTAGGTCAATTAGGGCCACATTTGCTGTTCCACCTTTTGGACTGGCCTTATGGTTTTCCATCTTTTTATGGGAATCGGTAGAAAAAAATATCGAAAACTTTAGTCAAATTATGACAAAAAGAGAGAACTTCTAAAACAAAGAAAGGGGAGATTTATTTTAGTCTCCCCTTTTTTAATATATACTCTGTGAAACACCTAAAGTCATATCCACTTTTTGAATCATTTTGGAGCAAAGAAGAATTTTGTCAAGAATTAGCCAGACTACTTGGTCAGTGGAATTTAACCACAATTTATATAAGAGAACTTATTTCTAATTTAGATATAGAATCACTAATTGACCAGGGAGAGACTCCACTAGAAGTCTTTAATCAACTGGTGATAGATTTAGACTTGCAGTCAAGGGGAAAAGAAGGATATATGAAAGTCCCTGTCATTAGACAATGGGTGGACAAAACTAAATACCTTTAAATTCCGATCCGTTTTCAATAATATCCATAATGTTTTTTAAGACTAAATCTGTTACCTTTTTTCCCTGTGGCTCCATCACCGATTTTAAATAAACAGCTAAGAATTTGAATTTATTCAGAACTTCTTTGGCATATTTCAATTCCGTCTCAGCACGTCTTTGGTTACGCCTAACTTCGTCTCCTTTTTTGTCTTCTCGACGGCTATACAACCATGAAGCCACGCCAGCAATTGCTAGAGCTGGTGCAACCACTGGGTTAATTGCACCGAAAACCACAGGAATGATGCTGCTCAAAAAACTGGCAGTTGAAAATGCTGTTCCGACTACACCATAATGTTGCCGCTTAAAATGGGAATCGGCTTTTTTTCGCATTTTTCTTGGATCTTTATCCAGAGCCTCTTCATAATTAGCTTCTATTTTTTTACCAAAATCTCCAAATAAATTATTCACATGTTCCTCTTCTTCTCTTGTTAACTGGTACTTCACAAAGCAGATTGTGTAGCTTCCATCAGGCGGTAAGCCCATCCCATCTATCGGTAAGGATTTTTTTTCTTTGTTTTCTGTGTAAACATTGTCATTACGATCACCCACGACTGCATATTTTACGGCCAATGCTGGCGTCTTACCCCCGAGTATTATTTTTGAGTGTCTAAGCATTAACTTCACACCTTTTTTGAATGTTAATATGTTTCCGGGAATTTCTTCTTCGTCATAAATATCTGATGTTTCTTGCACTACCACGTCTTTCGGTAATTCAAAAATTGCATTCCACTGTTTATTGACAATATAATTGTCAACTGCTTTTGAAAATTCTTCTACCTTGGTTTTTATCTCCGCTTCAGTTGGAATTTTAACATATTCATCTAGTTCAAGTTTTTCATAAATTCTTGAAAATCTGCCTCTTGTTCTAAAAGAACTATTTTCCGCCCCCAATTTTCCCAAAATTTGTGCCACTCCTGGATCACCTTCAGTTAATTCATCTACAGATTGTTCAATTGCGTCTTGGGCTGCTTGTGCTTCTGAACCTGTCACTACAGTCTCTCCACCTTGATTTTCATTTCCCTCTTTATTTTCATTTCCCTCTTGATTTTCTTTTTCATAAATTTTAGAAAATCTTGAATAGTTGCTTAAATATCTCATAATCTATTTTTTTTTTATAACATTATATATTAAAAAAAAAATCAAAAAAATGCTCTTTTTTAAAAAAATCACCTTAAATCGATAAAAACAGAACCGGAGTTTAGGGGATTTTCAGAAACTTTAAATTTATAGTCACTAGAAACCTTATAAACCAGGCCTTTCATCACCTGACTCAATCCTGTAATCACCTCTACACGACTGGCATTTTTATTTATCATTTCCCAAAAGAAAACATCCAAAGTCCTTTGGACTTGGGCGTGCCTAACACCGTGTAGATCAATTTTATTCATCAAATGGATTTATTTCAATTACGTCTTCACAAACCAATCCAGAATCGACGAAGTGGTATTCGCCACTATCGTAGTCAAAGACCACTTCTTTGCCACAAATAGATTGATACCTAATTTGGTCCCCCTGTTCGACAATTTGCGCCCCCTCTGGAGTTCTATGGGTATAAATAACGCCACAATCTTCACTACCTTCTAGAAGATAAGTCAATCTAAGGTCTAAATTTGGAAATTTCTTCTGGAGTTGTTGTAAAAATTCTGTTGGAGCAGACCAGGCGGTATCGAATTGGCATTCAAACCGAGTATCGGAGACAAAATAATCATCTACTTCGATATCCCATTTTGTTCCCCAATTTTGTAAATTCCAATCATACCAATTATCAGCCCCAAATTCTTTGATTAGAGCCTGGCATTTTTCTGGCGTGTTATTTTCAAGTGGAATTAACTGATTTTCGACTCCAGAATCACTAAAAATGGAGTCAATTTTTTCATCTCTAATTTTTGAGACTTGGTGTTCATTTACCCATTTCCTTCCAAGGGCCGAAGAAGCAGGAGAAATAGTCCTTTGAATTTTTTCAGGCACTGGAATCAAATTAGAAAATTTAAAAGTTTTTTGGCCGTTAGGATTTGGCTTGAGTGATTGGTCTAAAAAGTGTTTCATATCTTTTTGACTACCTTCAATTTTAAGTCTGTTATAGGACCAGTTTGGCATACTCTTTTTTTTTATCAAATATAAGAAAAGTTTGAGTTAAAACCAAAAAAATTTTATCAGATTTTATATATACTAAATGGAGATAAAACGTTTTAAGGATTTCTTAGAAAACGCCGCCGCGTCAGCATCATCATCAGCAGGAATGGGAGCAGTTGCAAACGCCACAGTTGGTGGGGCACCTGGAACAGCAACGCTTAGTGGAAGTGGTGATGTCTCGTTTTATATGTTAGATAAAAAGAAAAGAAAAAAGGGAAACCCATCACAAGTCACTGATTTAAGAGATTTGGCCCCAACTCGTGAAATTACTAAATTAACTGAATCGGTTTCAAGAGACCCAAAGCTCAACGGTGAAATTCAGCAAATTATTAAAAATTGCACCTTTGAAATCACCGACCAAGATTTTGATTTAGAATTACTAATTTATGACGTAGACAGACATTTCTTAGATGGCTCAAACGAAAAAACCGGAAATGATTGGATTGACTATGAAGAACTGAGAATTTCTTTTTATAAACCTATTTTGGCAAATTGGACTGGAAATTACCACATCCGATGTAATTTTGACCAAGACGGAGTAAAGAATACAACGGTTTCAACACTTAGACATGCAAAGGAATTGAATTTTAGAGAGCAACAACTTCTTGATTTAGGTGAAGATGCAGCAATCAAACTTATTAGAAATTTAGATTACCAAAGGGGAACATTTGATATTTCTTGGAGAGTCGCAGGTTCTGCTATGCCGTGGAATACTAAAAGAGAAGTGAGCGTTAATATACACTTTGTTTTATTAAGTGATTTATAAAACTAAATAAAAAAAACCGATTGTGTCTGTGTGAATCAAACACCCATCGGTTCATTTTCGGTTTCAGAATTCACATTTCATCCACCAATGTCATACACCTCTTAATTCGGCCGTATCGATATGACTGATACTTGGACCTACTGCGGGACAAACAGATTTATCATCCCCTAACTTCGGCAAAAGTTAGCCCCCTATTCATCAAAGATTGCCGTCGGTGATTTATTGGAGGATATTTGTTATTTTTGTTTCGGTATAACTTAAATACCTTATTACAAAGATAAACAATTTTTTAGATATTACAAATTTTTTGATTTAAAATTATCAAAATATTTCGCTAGTTCTTCTGACTTGAATCCAAAAAGCAACAAAAAAGTGATGATAATAAATACAAGTAAAAAAACGGCAAAGAATAAAGCCACCGGGATCCAAATTGGTGATAAAACCCACCACCAGGACCACCAAATATTTCCTGTTAGTTTAAGAACAATAAAGATTATTTGAACTATGGATACAACACCAAGTCCGCTACTACTATTTGAATTTTCCATTTTATCTATTATATATTACACCAGTTTATAAAGTTTAATTTTTTTTTAATATATAAGATATGATGCATTTATTGACATTTGAATCCTATAATAAACCACGTTCTGGTGAGAAAAAGAGGTGGTCTGTTAGTTATAAAAGGGGTATAGATTGTAGTAATCCAAAAGGATTTTCACAAAAACAATATTGTAAGAGAAAAAGACGAGGAGGTCATTATAAAACTGAAAGCATAAATTTGGACCATATTCATTTTGCAAAATACTAGATTTAATAGCCCTGGTGATATTTGTGATATACCATTCTACTTTTTTCAGATTCAATTTAAGTATAGAAAAAAGAATCTTTTGTGATCTGATGTCGAGAAATTCCTGCAGAAAAAAAATTTTAAACTGCGTCACGGGTTTTTGAAAAAAAACGTAGAAAAAAAAATTTTAAAAAGAGGCGATTTTGGTGAGAAAAAAATTTTAAAAAGTGCGTATCAAAAAACAGAACGGCGGAACGGGTAAAAAAATTTTTAAAAAAAGTGACCGTCAGAAACAATCAAAAGATTATCTCGTGTAGAAATTCAATAATGTCAGACTTGTCTACTTGCTCGACAGGAACAAAAATAAAATTACAATCCCACTTAATCTCTTTTGCAACTTTGATGTTCCAACAAAGAGACGGTCTTACTCTTGTGGTATGGCTTTGAACTTTTTGAATATCCATAACTTTATTTGTTAGAACTATCGCGTAGTCTATCTTTTGTGATTCCAGTTCTTGCTTAATAAAGGAGATGGTTTTAGATTTTGTTACATCGTGGTAGTCGTGAATCAATGTCCGATTTGTCTTTTGATAGATTGAATTTTTAATCTCCTGCTTTAAATCTGCATTTTGTGAAAGATCGGCGATTAAAATTCTTTTACAACCCATGTCAGTTTTTATTTATTTATAGATAGTAGTGAATAAAAAGTTTATTTGAACCCTATTGTCACTGAAATTAAAAGACCCGGGTCAAAGTTTAAATCCGCAGTTTGCTCAAATGATATTTGTATACGGTCGTGTTTATAACCGTTTCTTACTACGGCGCTTATCCAGGTTATTTCTTCTTGACCAATTTCATTAATAAATCTGTCAACCTCTGATGATACATCAGACCATTTGAAAGTATCACAGCTAACGTATGAATAAATACCTCGTAGTCCAGAAAATTGTGTTGGTTTAAATAGTCTGACCCAAGCAGAATCACCCAATTCATAACCAACTTCAAAACCATCTCCTTTTAAGTGATCAAAGAAATATTCTAAATCATAATTAAAATTTTCCAACACTGGTGTGCTTTGATCAAATGGTGATTGATAAGTAATTGAATCTAGTCTTTTCATCCAGCCCCTACCGTGTCTTTTCCAAGTAGCCGCGTTTCTATAAGCATCTGCTCTTTCACTTTTGATTGTATCGAAAAGTTGTTTTTGATCTAAGGAGTTTATTTTTTTCATATTTTCAGAACTAAAAGTTTCACCTTGTAGCGGTTGATCTAATTTTATACAGGCATTTCCAACTATATTTTTAAGTCTTGATACTCCCTGATTAACACAGCCATCGTAAATTATATTGGCAACTGATTGATTACACAATTGATCTAAATTATTGGCATCCCAAAATCGAGTTTTGAATATCAAAAGAGCCGTTTCATAGTCGAGGTTTTCCATATCTTCTCTTTTAGGTGGTCTTCCTAAATATTCGGCTAAAACCGGAGCTGAAATTCCGTGATTGGTTCCTACAAATCTCCTTCCATAACCAGGTATATAGACATAATTTCCACTATCACCTCTATCATCTGAATATCCAGACTCTACTTGTTTAACCCCGATTTGAGCTTCTCTAAAACTTGACCTTTGTGTTAAAGTTTCAACCTCCTTGAGTAATTTAGGTTTTATATATTGGGAGTTTTTATGGTCACTTTCACTTTGTCCCGATAATAAAAAACTGAGTGATACAACTGTTAAAAATATACTTGTATAATGTAAGATAAAGAATCTTCTGATCTTTGTTGGAAGACCTTCTAACTTGTTGATCAGAATGGTGTAATATTTTTTTAACTTTTCTTTTGGTAGATAATTTACCAGTTTTTTTAATTTATCAGTAATTCTGCTTTGTACTTCTTTGTTTGGATTTTTAGGCTCAAAATCCCACTCATAAACATTCTCATCGTTTTCTATTTCTTGAGATTCAACAATTCTATAAGTATCGTTGATAATACTTTCTATTAACTGTTGTGCAAAGAATTCATTAAAACTTACTGTCATATCACTATATATTAAAAAATTAAACATAAACCATCTATATGTATTACCTATGATATCTAGGTATTAACTTGATTAAACAAATTAAGATAGTCACAATAGAATTGTTATATGAAAAAAAGTAAAGTAAAAAAAATTGCTACTATGATCTACGAACAGGTCAGAAATTATGAAAAAAACCAAGTCACTACCAGAGAAAATATCAATTATAATGACTATGACGTGGTGGTTTCTCAGAAAGTAAAAAACTTAATTCTAAATATAATTAAGTATAAAGATAATATTCATATTACTATCGGTGATGATTACTTCACAGTATCGACAAATGACGCGACTAAAATTAAAAATAACCAGGGTATCAAAGTCAATCCTTATAAAATTTCAGAAGACTATTATTTTGAAATATCGGTTCAGCAGGATGAAGGTTTTACTCTTAACTATGGCTATTCAAAAAGGTCTAATTTTTTAGATAAATCTATGTTTTCTGAACTTAGTCCGGTAATTAAACAAAGGCTTAAAGAAATAAATGCTGAGAACTTCTCTGAAATTTGGGAAACTTTAATGAAAGACTCTGGTATAATGCGTGATAACAACTTAGAAACCCTCTTAGATGATTAACTGTTGGCAGGTGGTGGCTTATTTCGACGATCATAGTTCCAGTTGGTTCGAAACTATTGGATACTTTGATTCTTTAGACAAAGCTGAAGAAATGAAATCGAAATGGCAGGATTTTTTTCGAAAGTCAAAATCTTTATTTAAACAGCCTCAGGACTGGATTGCTGAAGAAGACCCTTACTACCCGCAGTATCAAGAAAAGACTATCGATTTTGACTGGCACGAATCTAAGCAGTTTGAAATTATTTGTGATAATTATGACCTGATAGATTATTTTGGACACATCGATATTATTGAACTCCGATTAGGATTAGATATATTTGGAAGTAGTCCTACATTTACGGGAGATGAAAAAAAATACCTTAGAGCATTGATTAAAAATCACAACAGAGATTACAAATTAAATAAAATATTAAAATGAAAGTAGATGCATTATTGGGTCTCCAGTGGGTGGTATGAATATTGAGAAAATAATTAAAATCAAGTTTCTTAAATCAGATGATTATATATCAACCACCGGGGAAAAGATTATAGAAATTGATATAGATTTTTGGCAACTATTAAATCTAATATCAGAAATCGAATTTAAAAGAGATGGTCTTGCTAAAAATCTACACAAAGAAGCTTTTACAGGGGTAGACTATCTTGGTAATCAAGTTAAATTCTCCTCCTATGTTATTTGGCAAGATAATAATATAATCTATAAGTATAAATTTAACCAAGATTGGATACCTTTTAATAATGAAATACTAAGAAGAGATAGAGATGAAAAAAATAAGTAAAATAATGAGATAATGATAACTTTGGAATTGTTAAATAAATTTTCACAGGAATCTCTAAGATATAAAGAAGACATAAATGTTATTTATTATACCTTAAACAATTTTTCTGGATATATTCACCTTACGTTCAATAACGGAGGTGGTGAGCTTGTTAGTAAAGAAAGATATGAAAACTGGTTAGAATCAAAAAGAGATGAACAAATAAATCAAATTTTATCATAAAAGATATAATAGAAGAAGTCAAAAACTCCGTATATTTGTAGTATGAAACCCCAAGATAAAAAAAGAGTATATGTTGATATGGATGATACTCTTTGTGATTTTATAGGACCATTCAAAACAGGTGAATTCAAATTAAAATATCCACAATCAAAAGTAGGATTCTTTTTAGATTTAGAACCGATTGAAGGCGCAATTGGGGGAGTTAGGACTCTACAAACTAAATACGATGTTTGGATATTAACTAGACCATCTATCAAAAATACACACTGTTATACCGAAAAAGCAGAATGGATTAAAAAATACTTCGGTGAAGATATGTTAAATAAAATGATTCTTTGTCCTGATAAATCATTGGTTAAAGGTGATTTTCTAATTGATGATGATCACCGTCACGGGCAGACTGAATTTGAAGGAGAACATATTCACTTTGGAAAAGATGAAAGGTTTAAAAATTGGTCACAAGTTGTCCAATACTTAATGAGTAAATAATTAAATTAAATAATATGAAACTAACGGAAACACTTAAAGAAACTATCTTGACTTATTGTAAAGAGTCGAATGTAATTGGTATGGATATCTCAGAAGTAACTGAAGATGTTCTTGATTTTTTAATTGATGAAGGTCATGTTGACCTTTCTGATGATGACAATGGTGATATGTATGAAAGTCTAAACAATGAGGTTTGGGATTTCATCGAAGAAAACGTTGAACTATGATGAATTATCCAGAGCCGAGTAGAAAGTATAGACATTACAAAGGGGGACTTTACGAAGTCCTCTTTTTATCTAAACACACCGAAACTGATGAAGTTTTAGTAAATTATAAATCTATACACTTTGGAACTTATTATTCAAGACCTCTGAGTAGTTGGGGTGAAAAGGTTAAAGTCAATGGTGACCAGATGGATAGATTTAGGTTAGATGGTTAAAATTTTAAACAATTAAGATACCAGTGTTAGACCCGATAGTTTAATCGACCATTGCAAAAATATTTTCTATGTCCCCTGTTTGAATCTCGTTTTCAAAATTTAATACTAAATTAGTTCGATTTAAGATTGTTCTATTTTTTAATATTGTACCATCTTTTAATTCTAAATCTAATATATGAAAACCAGGTCCTGTCTCTGGAATATCAACTAGTTGATTTTTAATTTCATCTGTTAGTTCAATTGTTAGTTCTAATATCCACCTATTATCTTTTGGTAGAAAATCAAATCCATATTTTTTTCCAAGAATAACAAGTAATGGGGTTATTGGGACAGGAATAGGAATTCCTTGAATAGCAATTAGTGGTAGTATTTTTATTAAATCTTTAGATTGAGCTTTCAAAAATCTTTTTTCAGCATCACTGACAGTCTCTCCGGTAACTAATCTTTTTAAGATACCAATAGCTATTTTTGTCTCTTCGCTCTCACGTTTTGCGACATCCCAAACTTTAGCAGCTAATTTTCCACCCTTTTTAATTAAACCATCTAAATAGGTAGTTATTTTTCCAAACCCTTCATTATAAGCACTAAAACTTTTTATTTTTTTCATATAACATATATATTAAATTATTACTATAAAACGAATCGTTTTAAGTTAGTGAGATAAAATTCATGCAATATCATGATAATATAATACATTTTTTTAATTTTTTTCTTATATTTGTAAAATGAAACAGCGTCTTCTTTTCTTGGGTGATATTCACGGAAATTTTAGCGTGATATCTCAGTATATTAAAAAATACGAATTAAAGAATTTGCATATAATTCAAGTTGGGGATTTTGGAGTAGGATTTCAGAGATTGGAAAAAGAACAAAGAATGCTTGAAAGCCTGAATCCAATTTTGAAAAAAAATGAAATTCACGTCTGGGCTATTCGGGGAAATCATGACTACAAACCACACTTTGATAATGATCCATTTGGTCTGAGTAATATTCACCTTGTCGCTGATTATGAAGTGTTAGAGTTAGCTGGTAAGAATATACTGTGTATCGGTGGAGCCGTTAGTGTCGATAGAACTTGGAGGTTGACCAAAAAACAACGAATGGGAATTTTCGATAATGAAGTTTTAGGTGTTGAAAGTTGGTGGCCAAATGAGGCCTTTCAATTAGATACTGGTAAATTAGCCGATATGAGAAATATCGATATCTTAGTTACACACACCGCGCCATATTACTGTGAACCAGATAACAGTTTTGGGTTTGGGGCTTTTGTAGAGGATATCGTTAGACAAACCGGTGATGATAGATTAAAAACTGATTTACTTTTTGAAAGGCAACAGTTAACAGACGCTTTAGAAATATTAAAGTTAAATAACACTATCGAATTGCATATTTATGGTCATTTTCATAAAAGTTGGAATAGCCGTCTTTATGGCATCAATCATAGACTATTAAATGTTGATGAATTATGGGAGGATAATGATTACAAATCCTTTTCTTAAAAAAATTAAAAATGAGAAGCCAAACTGTTATATGTGTAAGATGGAAACTAACTGGTAGAATTGAACACTACGTCAATTTAGGTAAACTTTATTACTATCACTCGGCTCAGACTTTAGGAGTCAGTAGATTCACATTAGATAGAAAAAACTTATTTGATGGCTTTGAGAACGAAACTTGTCAAATAATAAAAAGTCAAGTCAAATAAGTGATGTGCTAAAATTAATTTCAAAAAAAATTTGCTAGTCCTAAAAAAAGTATTATATTTGTAGAAATGAAATCAAATATGAAAACAGAATTACTAATAGCAAAAAAACCAAAAGATGTCTCAATGTTAGATTATTTTAGCTCGTTGGATGTTTTTGATAAAAGAAATCTGATAGGTGAAATTACAATTGTAAAAGCAATGACTGATTTAAAGGTTAAAAATGCATTATTCACCTTTATCACTTCAATTATTGTTGGACTATCTTTTAGTATGCTGCTTCCGACTACTTTAGTGATATCTTTCTATTCTCTTATATCAATTTGCATTGGAGCTTACTTGATTAAAAAGATTCACATGGCTAACACGTTTTCTTCTTTGATAAAGTATCTAGAACAAAATATGTAAAATTTGCTTATGGGATTTTATAACTTTTTTGTAAAATATTTCTATAATTGATATGATTTTACCGATTTATGCTTATGGTCAACCAATTTTAAGAAAGGAATCCGAAGAAATAGACAAAGAATATCCTAATCTTAGCCAACTAATTGAAGATATGTTTGAGACTATGGATAGCGCTAAGGGCATCGGGTTAGCAGCTCCTCAAATAGGAAAAAACATAAGAATAATCGTTGTTGATTCAAAAAAATTGTCTGAAGACTTTGACGAGCCTGGATTAGACGAATTTAGAAAGGTTTTTATCAATCCAATTATTGAACAGGAATTTGGTGATGATTTTACTTTTAGAGAGGGTTGTTTATCTCTTCCAAGAATATCAGAGGAGATAACCAGAAAATCAAAAATTATTTTATCCTATTATGATATGGATTGGAATTTACACCAGGAGGAGTTTTCAGGACTTAAAGCCAGAATAATACAACATGAATATGACCACTTAGAAGGTATTATGTGGATTGATAGAGCATCACCTCTAAGAAGAAAACTACTACAGTCAAAACTCCTAAAAATTAGCAAAGGTGATGTTTATCACGATTATCTAATGAAGTTTGTTAAAAAAAGTAAACTTTTTATAACCTAATCATATATTCTTTATAACAATCAAATATTTAAAATTATGGCAAAAAAATTAGTATGGTTTGAATCCTTTACAACAATTTGTAAGTATTCAGCCGAGTTGACAGATGAAGAAGCAGCACTTTTCGAAGAAGATCAAGACAGATTTTTCGAAGAGGTAGACTACCAAGGCAATCAAGATCTCGAATGGGATAAGATTACAGATGAAGATATGTATGATTTTGAAATCGAAGAAGATTAACCAATAGAATCAGAATATGTATCAAATTAGAAAATGCGAAAGATATACTTCTTGGCAAATGACAGAAGTAGCTAATCTGGATCCAGAAAAGTTTAGAAAACTTTCGGTTCCGTTTGAGGGTGAATCTGAAGAAGACTTTTTATCTTATATCGAATCAAATAGATGGGAACTTGAAGAAATCTATGAGGAGTTAGATGAAGAAACCCTTTCTGAGCTTAATAAATTATGGGATCCAAGTTGGACTGAATATTCTAACTCAGCTTATAAGTTTGAAGATAGTTGGCATGAATTAGGTTCGGTAGATGAAACCTGGACAAAAAATGGCGGGTTTGAAACTCTCCACACAACTGATAGATCCTACTAAGATGGACCTCACTTTTAGTGAGGTTTTTTTATTTCTTTAGTTTTTTTGTAGCCGGCTCCAATTGTTAGATTATGAACCATTTTAACATCACTTATGCTTCTATAATTTAAAACATCTTGGATAATTAGTGAAAATGGTTTATTGGAAAACAGGCTTAATTTAGTTTGGCCTAAGATTATAAAATCTTGAAAGTTTGATATGTTTGGTTGATAAAAATATTCAAATGAAAAATTAAAAGTTTCTCTTTCAAATTTAAATTTAGTTCTAAGCGAATGTCTCCAATAATACTTATCCTCGTTGATTAGGTTATTTGTATTTTGATACATTAGGGCATACGAAATTGAAATTTTAGAATAATCTATGCTATTTATCTTTAAGCCAAAACCAGCCCCGACTAAATTATCGGAATTTATTTTCCTTAAAAGAGAATAACTAAATTGGTGCGATAGGAATAGATTCCACTTAATATTGTCATATTCAACATTAGTCCTGTTTATCAATTCATTTTCATATAATTTAGTATTGAACCGGTTTGAATAAGACGTTGTTAAATTAAGTCCAAACTTTTTTATTTCTACACCGTTGTTTGATGTAAAATTTAGACCAAAAGAATTAGTTTTAGAATTTGAAACTATACCTGTTAGATTATTGTCTAACTTTAGTTTAGTTTGAGATACCACAACAGTGTTTAGTATGATAAATATCAGTGATAATGTCGACTTCATTTTTTTATTTTTATCTTTTATATATAATAAAAATTATATCACACAATGTCAAAGACAACCACTACGTCCTCATCTAAATCTAAAGGTAAAGTCCGAAAAAAAAGACCTGGTATTCACTCTAAAAAAAACACATCTAGTTCAAAAAAATCTAGAAATTATAAGAAACTATATAGGGGTCAAGGTCGTTGATTAACCAATTGACACAATCTGAATTTCAAAAATTAAATCTTTTCCAGCTAACGGATGATTGGCATCTAAAGTTGCCCAATCTGTGCCGATTTCAGAGACCATGACACTAGTTGATTCGCCATTTTGAAAATTGGCTTCTAGCATCTGACCAACTTCTAATTGCTGTGGTAATCTATCTTTTGAAATATTGACAATCAATTCAGGGTTGACATTGCCATAACCCTCTTCTGGTGAGATTTGAACTTCAATAACATCACCTACGGTTTTGCCAATTACGGCTTTTTCAAATCCTGGGATAACTTGACTATCACCAACTCTAAATCTAAGTGTTCCCCTTTCTTCAGAAGAATCAAAAACTGTCCCGTCTGTGAATTTACCAATGTAATGAACATTCACAATAGTTCCATTTTGTATCATAAAATAATTTTTTTTAATTTATATAACAAACTAAAATAAAGTTTTATTATATCACTTATCGTGAACGACTTTCAAAGCCATAAAAGAGTTTTAGAATCCCAATTAATAGAAACACCTTTTCTTTATTCTGGCGACGTGATAAAATCACATCAGTTCAATAAACACTTAATAACAGATACCGATTCATACCAGCAGAAATTAGTTAACCTGCAAATTGAAAATATCCACAACTGGTCATTTTCGCAAATGCAAATAAAATCTGTCGATATAAAGATTGAAAAGACATCCGAAATCACAATTGATGATGTTATATCTAAGATTCCAAATCATTGCAAATTCATGTTTTTTTCAAATAATTTTATTTTTGAGTTTTTAGAACAATACAGCGGTCATTTACAATCCGAAATTGACGGTGTCTTTGACCAATTTTCAAAAACATTTAAGTTGAATCTACTAGGTCGTGAAATATCGGCATTTCAATCACCACTTATAAAAGATTCACCAAAACAATTAGTTGTCTACTTTACCGATAAACCAATTCAAAGCTTTGTTTGGATATCACAGAATATGAATTATGATATTTCTTTTAATCAAAGTGAATATAAACACACCGTAAGCTATCCAGTTTATCAATGCGATTATTTGGCTTATAGAGCAGTGATTTCAGATAGTCAGTATTTAAGACAACAAAAAATAAATCAAATATTATCTTAAACCTCCTAAATTAAATTTTTTAAATTTAGTAATTACCCTATTGTTTTCTTTAATAATATCTCCTTTTGTGTCTAATTTGGTTACGTCTTCTATATTTAACACTTTGTTATCCATAGCTGGTTCTTTGGATTTACTCTCAACCGGTTCATTCCATTTAGTTTTGATGTTGAATTGGACTCCTGATAGATCACTTATTATTTTATTTTTAAACATATCTACAAATCTACAACCCTCGTAAGGACTTACCTGGCAATCGCCAAATATATTAGAAATGGACCCAATGCCTCCGTGCCCCCCTGAAACTGTTATTTCGTCTTGTCCAAGGGAAGTATCTGGATTATAATAACCCAAATGTTGTTGGAAATTTTTTAATAAACTGGTCATATAAACTCCCAAATCATCGATTGTTGATCCGTCTTTATATTGTGGTAAATTTTGGATTTCATCAATTTTAGAATATGAACAGACTTGTAGAGTTCCACCATATTGTAACAATATAAAGTTAGGCTCTTCTTCTATTAAACGTGATTTGAAATCATCAGAGATGATAGTTCTAGCTCTTAAAGCATTTGCCCAAGTGCCAGTTGGTATAAAGGCTAAGTTACCTATAATTTGATAGCCATCTAATTTTATACCAGTTCCATATGAAAAATCTTTTAGAAATTCAGTCTGAGTTGTATATTTCTTTTTATAAGAATTTTGACCTCTGGTCCTTTTAGCCATTTGTGTCATTCTCCATTGTGAGTCTGATAAAAAATCCTTTTTCTGTCCTGTTTTTGGAAAGACATTATGTTCTGGATAAACTTTTTTCATGACGTTGAAAACAGAGTAAATAGACGCATCTGGACAGTTGTGTATAACAGATATCAGTGTTTTATGGTCTGACCTTTTCAAAAATTGGTTAAATGCTGCAGCAAACTCCAATCTTACTTTATCAGACTTCTTTATATCAGATAGATTAAAGTCAAGTAGTCTTGACCAATCTACCTCATAATCGGTATATTTAGCAGCATCAATCATATCAATTACCGAAACTGTTAGTTCATCTTGTGGAACTTGGAGATTCTGACAGATAGCTTCATAGGCAGAGGCTGTTTTTTTCTTTTGAATTGGAGAAGATTTATATTTATCTAATTCAAACTCTGTAAATGAACCGTGGTGGTCTAAATAATAGTCAATATATTGGTCTCTCTCGTCACCTGGCATATTCGCAAAATCCACGACCACATTTATTAACTTAGGGTCAACGGTGGTATATTTCCAACCCTCTGAATAATTAATGATGCCATATTTAACTATTTGAAATCCGGAATTAAGTAAGTATTTTTTTACTTCAATCGCTGAAAAAATACCATCCATGTCATCGTGTGTATAAATGGCAACTTTTTTACCCTCTTTGCCCTTTTTTAACCAATATTCTTCACTTTTTGGTAGTCTTGGTGATGCTTCCTCTGTAATAAACTGTCCGAATTTTTTTATCATTATCAATTATATATTAAATTTAAATAGAGGTATTATTTCTTGTCATAGCCCGAGATAACTCCTTTCTTATCACCCTTAGCTTCATCTTCATATTTCGTATCAAAGAAGTTGTCATTGTCTCTAACTATTTTAACGTCAACATCCATAGTTGCAAATGGACCTAGTTTTCCAGAGCGATAGACTCCTCCTGTCATATCACCATTCAAGTATCCACCAACAAAATAGCAATTTTTTAATTGAGACTGTTCGACTTTACAACTTAAAACTTTAGATTCATCGCAGTCTGTTTGTAATAATTTGGATTTCAAGCACTGTGAATTTTTAATTTCACAACCTAAAAAAAGGCAATTATCAAATAGTCCCTCCAGGTTACAGTTAACAAAATCAACATCTTTCATTGTCTGTGTAGTTTTGATTGTTGCGTCTACGACTTCAAATGTCTGAGTATTTGTTACGTAGTTTATCATACAATCTTTTAAATTTTCACACGAGTCTATAATTGCGAATATCTTAGGATAAACTTTTTGATAATATGCCGAGACCACTTCATATGAGTAATCCTGGTCTATTTGTATCTGAACAGTCGAAAAATTAGTTATAAAATTGTCATAGTGCGAAAAGTTGTTGTATATTTTGATGTTTTCATCGAGATAATCTTCTAATTTATTTGCATCTTCTGTATCAAAATCTTGATTAATGCATTCGTGAGTTAGTATTATGAATTTTTCTAAAAAATAAATTAACTGGCCAAGATTTTTCTCATAGTCTTTTCCGCCAATATATCTAAACTCCAGTCTTTGTGACTTTTTATTGTTATTTATGTGCAAAAAGTTAACCCCATAATACTTATCATTAGGTAGCCTTAAGTTATTCTTGACAATAGTTATTGGGATGTTAAAAAAGTCATATTCTTTATAAGGTATGATTTTTTTAACACTCTTTGCATAGACGTTTGCCTTTCTTGACGGATATGTTCTATAGATCTCCTCCTCATCTAAATTTAAGATAAGTTTCAGAGCATTAAGATTATTTAAGTCCAATTCACTAAAACTGATATTAAAATGGACTGATGATTTATCATTTGTGTATCCATGTTTTTGGATAAAATTTATAATTTTTATTAAAAAATACTTAGCATCATAAAACTCCATAGGTCCTGTTACCAATTCAACCATGTTGGCTCCTCCTGAAAGGTCCGGTTCGATTTTGAAATTAGTGGCATCTGGTTCAAAATCTGAATGGTATTGTCTAAATCCCCAAACTTTTACAGGATTGAATTCTTGATTCAACATTTCAAGAGTTTTGTAATACGAAAGGTCTTTTAAGTAAAATTCAAACTCAAAACCAACAACCGCGGATTTAAGTTTTTTTGATTGATTTAGAAATTTATCGGAGTAAGTCCTCATAAATTGTATATATTAAATTTTTAGAATCATTTGGTTATTAAAAAAAGAGGGGTTCTGGACTATGTTATATATAACTCATCAAATTATTAAAATATAATGGAGTTCTTTTGTGTCTATTGTAAAACTCGTAAAAAATTCGATAAGTATCTTAAAACTAATCGAATCAAAAACAAATATATCATAGATATCAAAAGAATAATTGATGAAGAAGAAGTCGACTTTATTAATGACAAAACCTATCTCAAAATTTTAGTTTTCAATAAAATTCAACAGGCAATAGAAAAAAGAAAAGATATTTATTATATTCCGGATTTTGAACAGGGGTTTTCAATTGAAAAATTACTAAATCTAAAAAAAATCCTTGGCGAAAATAATTTCAATGTTCTGATTTTTTACAATGAGTTTCGCAGAAATCAAGATGTTATGGACGATGTGATGGGTAACTTATCAAAATTTTCCAATTCTCAAATCATCAGAGACTATTAAATTAATATATACCATAAAAATTAGATTAATTTATGCCAATTTTAGGTGGTTCGCCGTTAAATTTAATCAATGTTACAAGTGGTCCTACTAAAGACGGTATGTCAACATTCGGTGGGGGTAAATCAAGAAACATTAATGTTAACTTTTATAATGCCGGTAGAGAATCTGATAAAGTAAAGTTGAAGAAGTCCGGTCAAAAATCAAGCAAAAGTGGAGCCTTTTCGCTTTTTACAGGTTCAAGTCTAGTGAAACCATGGCCTGGTATAAAAACAACTGGAAATGCTGACTCTGATAACACCGGATTAGTTGATGACTATCCTGGTGTAACAAGAACCGCTCTTCATAACAACGAAGTCTACGACACTTCAATACTGAATATAGTGGAAAAGTTATCATCAAGTAAAAGCGCTGCGCTTAGACCATCTGATTTTGCCTATCTTAAAAATATCGGTAATTATCCGAATAATAGACTGTTGATTTGTAGAAGATTTCCAAGTCCCTGTGGAGACGACGTCTTTCGTATTGGAACACGTCCAATTTCTGTTTTAATTGGATTTAGAGCTCCAGGTGATGACTTTTTAGACTTAACCTTTGGAGAAAATTGGGAAGATGCAGAAGCAAGCTTTGAGGGAATTGTTACTTCGATAGGTGAAGATTTATTTAGAGTTTCTGGATTAGGTGGCCAAGCGGCATCGTTATTTAATGCTATACCACTGCCGGGATGGACTGAAAACCTGCAAAGATTTGTATTAGAAAAAATTGGAATCTATACAGCTGGAAGTAGCGGTAGAAGACTTCCAGCAGGAGACCCAAATCTAATAAAAGAAGCCAAAATCAGAAAAACCATTCCAAATGGCACGGCAGGTTCTGGATTAAATTGTAAATGTGAAATTAAAGTTGAAGTAGAGTATGAGCAAAAATTTATCTCCGGTATTGATCCAACAATTGTTTATCAAGATATCATACAAAATGTTTTAAGATTTGCAACTTCGCCTAAAACAGATTTTGGATTGGATCCGAAATTTGGCGCTAAAATAAAAGGCTGGGCAGCTAATCCTAGTAGCTTAATAAAGGATATTGTCGATGCGTTCTCGGAGGCTCTCAAATCGGTAATTGAAACGGTTACAAAATTTGTTCAATCAATAGTAGATGAAGCTAAAGAAGATTCAACTGAAAAGTCAGAGGAAGCAGATGATGCAAAGGCTAAAGAAGAAGCAACAAAGCAATTAGACTTAGCAGAAAAGCTGATGAAATTTGTTCAAGATGGTTTTAAATTAGTGACAGATAGTCTCTACAAAACAATACAAAAATACGAGCAAAGAATAAAAGGAGTTGTTTCAGCGTTAAGTGGGATGCCTTCAACGCCCTGGCATGTAACAATAGGAAACCCTCTTAGACCAATTTTTTCTTCTGGTGACCTGTATACAGAAAGTGTTACTCTTACCATGGGTTCGACTCTTATGTTCAATGATCTACCGGCAAATATCAAAGTCACTTTCTCGCTCAGTAATGCTAGACCTTGGGGTTTACAAGAAATTATGGCAAAATTTAATACAGGAAATATAAGAACTGTTAACGTTGTAAAAGATTCTAACATGTTAGGTCCTTCAGAATTACTAAACGACAATCGTTATACTTATTCAGCAGAACTTGACCAAAGGACAGGCACTTTTTCAAATTCGCAACAAAATGGCTCAACTTCTCCTCAGAAACCAGCCGAATCAACACCGGGCTCAGATCCAAATGCACCAATTGGTCAGCCTGGTTCGGTATCTCCTCAATCTAAAGAAGGTAACATGAAAGAAACGGTAAACTCAGACCCTAACTCAAATAAACCAGCTTCTCAAAAAGAAACAACCGCGACTCCTCCTGATTGGAAAAGCGGTGACGTTGTTGAACAGGGCACCGTGAATTACATAGACGCCGTCGGCAAACCGTTCTCCGGGACAGGAGCGTCACCGACCGCATTCTGGTCAGTTGAGAAAAGCCAATCTGCGGGATTCTATACACCAATATTTGGTAGTAATAATTCTGGAACAAAAGTCACATCGACCATTACTTCAGACTTAGCGGCAGCTAAATTATCTGCTATAAAAGGTGCAAAAGACATTTTGATAGACGAATTTTGATAAATAAAATAAGAAAGGTATGGATATAAAATCACTTAATGAGCAAATTGGACAACAAAGATCCGCTAATAAACCGACCATCAAATCAGTTGGCTATGGCGTTGACGATATAGAGATGCCCTCTGACCGAAATTTCCTCTACGATTTATTCAAAGCCACTATCAGAAATTTTGTAGATACCGTAAAACTACAAACCTACATTGTAAAACCAGAAGAGGAAATGAGAATCGATAATATTCTAAAAAATATGTATGAGTTATCGGATGCGGAAACATCTAACTATTATGAAGAAATAGACGTTATACTAATAATAAATAATATTGATAATCCACTAAACATTAAAAGTGGACAAGTTTTACTCTATCCATCTTTAGCTGATTTTGACAATTTTAGAATTAAAAACGAGACCGATATTTCAACAGATTCTAAACAAACTATAGCTCGACTTGGTGTTCCTGACAAAACAACAAGAACTGACTCAACTAGGCAAAAATACTTACAAGATGGTGTTGCCCTTCCCCCAACAATCAATTCTGTGGCGAAAGAAGGAGCTCAAATAAAAAATGGCAATTATATTGTAGGAGGAGTTTAATATGCAAGAACTAAAAAGTGTTCGAATTAGAAAACTAACTAAAGGTTCAAATACTGGCTCATTGGACTTAAAAGTTACATTATTTGGGTTGACATCTTCCAATTCTCAAAGAAAAGTCAATGCTTTAATTCCGAGCACTGGGCAAGTTTATTGGAATGAGATTGAATTCTCGGGGCCAAGATACGATTCAAAAACCAACGATGAAATAATAGAAGAATTTATATCTTCTAATTCATCAAGAGAAAAAACAAAACTGGGTCTACCGGCCAGTAAAACACTCTATAGGGTAGTTCAAGATCCGTGGCAATTAAATGCACCATTTCTCAGAAATTATGGTGAAGATCCGTACTATCTGAATAACGGCGCCGCAATAAAGATTGAATGGAAAAAGTTTATGATAGCATCATACTCATTCAGTTCTCAACATCTATACACAAATGGCACCAATTCTAATCCAACCGGAATTCTGGTTCTAGCTGATGTTACTTTAGATGGTAAAAGTCCATCAGACGCCGAATTAGATTATCCAAGTCAGTTTAGGCTATTTTATAATGCGGCTTCTTTTTCACTAACATCTTCTATTACAGATGCGATACTACAAGCAACTACTCGGGGGTTTTCTAATTCATTCAAAGATAGAAATTACTTGCTAGACTCCGGCCCAGTTGGTTACATATCTGGTATAGAATCAACTCTGGAGGGTTTATCAAACAATTCCAATGACCAGGAGACACTTTTAGAAGAACCTTCTTTTGTTTTTCCACCGGTAGGACCTAGCTCTTTAGTGAATAATGTTTCTGGTTACGAATATTCAGATGCAAATTTACGAGAAATAAATACACCAATAGATATATTTAAAGAGATAACAATCATACCTAAGAGAATTTCAGACGTGGGTGCCGAAGCAGACGACATCGAAGAGAAACGCAGTTGGGGATTAAATTTTGAATTAAAACCTGACTATAAATATAATCTAGAACCTCAATTTGGGATTGCTTACTCTCAAAATTACGAATTCAAAAATGATATTAAAGACGAAGTAATAATACAAAAAACAATAGAAACTTGGATTAAGGAGTTAGCACTAGTTTATCCTACTGCTAAAAACTATAATCTCAAACTTTCGCAGCCAGATTATAAACCACCAACTGAAAATTTAATACCTGACTATTCTCCTATAAATGCATGGGGTATGTCTGGTAGCTTTGATATCTACCCCGATGGGACTAAATTTAAATTTCAAATCGTCGGGACAGACTCAAATTATTTATCAGCATCAGCTAGTGGTCAAACATCTTCTGTAAAACCAGGCACAGCTAGTCAAATTGAAAAAATGAAAATGAAAACTCAGTTTCCCGAAAATTGGACTGTCAGATCAGATGAACCAGCCGCTACATTTAGTATTTGGATAGGAGAAATTGAAGCAGATGTTCCACCAGAAGGTTTCATCTATAAAGACGAAATCTATGATATCTCACTTCTTTCACCTGAATACCTAGAAGATGAATTTTCCGGTCAAGTAGAAGATTCTCCTGAGTCTTTATACGAAGAGCAGGAGTATGACGATCAGCAATTTGAATTGGAGATTGCCGAGATGTCAGCAAAGCTCAATTCCCCACAGGGTCAATTACAAGCTGAAAGTGGCGCAGCCCAAAATTCAAATGAAGTAAATCCAGCACCTTCGGGTGAAACAACTGTCATATCATTGAAGGACTTTCAATTTGACAAAATTCCAGGCACGGTCATAGATAACGCTAAAAACAATATAACTTGCGTGCAAGTCAATGGAAAGCCTGTAAATATAGCGATAGCTAAAGCCCTGTTGAATCTAATTGACTATGCGAAAAAACAGGGTATCAGTCTAAATGTTAATTCAGGGTTTAGACCAGCTTATGGTCCAAACTTAGATAAAAAATCAGAATCAGGCGTGAGGGTGACAGCTGACTCACAGGAGCAGCTTTATAATGCTTTTGTAAACAGAGGTAAAACAGGCGCAGCGACGGCAAAACCCGGGACTTCTAAACACGGCTATGGATTAGCAATTGATTTTAATACTGGAACAAGAAACACCAAAAAAAACACCAATATATCTTTTATGGACAAAGATAAAGAGAAAAAATATGCTTGGTTGGTCAAAAATGGGTGGAAATTTGGATATATCAGAACAGTTGGTTCTGAAGAATGGCATTTTGAATATATTCCTAACAAAGCCAAAAATGGGCCCTATGCCGTGGTTGCGAAGTCAAATTCAATGTGGTACAGTGACCTTGGCCTAAGTGACCTTAGTTCGCCAAATTGGGGATCGACAATATAAAAAAAATATTAGAAAAATTTAGTATTTGTTAAAGGAGCAAAACCATTATTGGAAGTAGTGGAAGCTGTGGCGATAATCAACAAATTATTTAATGCATCTGAGTAAGACGAGCCAGTGGCGGTTAGTCTTAATTCAGGCATACTTGCTAAAAAATACTCACTTGAATAAGTCTGCACTGACTGAGTAACACCTGAGATATTTACATTTTGTTGACCGCTTACCATCGACGGAACATTTGAAATGGTAACAAAGTATTTTGGATTGTCCATAATAGTTTAATTGTTGTTTTAACTTATATATTAAAAAAATAAATTAAAAAAATATTCTAAATTGGTCTAGATGCTTGATATCTTTTTTTGATAGCCGCTCTTTCATCTGGGTTTGATCTTAAATACATTACATTTGAGGCAATTTCATAAGGTGGTTTTAACAACATTAGCTCTTTTTTCAACTCGTTTGAAAAGTCTAAACTCTGACCTTTATTCCAAAGCTCTCTGCTATATCCGTAGAGAATTGTGTAGGCCGAAAATAAATCAATTGACTTAGCATTTGTGATGGACATAAGTAGTTTAAGAGTTGATTCGTCAAAAAGACCTGATTCTGTCACTGATTTGTACTTTCCTAAATAATAATCAGAATTAATTCGATTTAGTATTTGTTGTAATTTTGCTACTTCTTGACCATTTAACCCCTTGTAAAGTTTAATACTTAAATTGAGGTCATCTTTCTTTGTGCCTAATTTTGAAAGTCCAGGGGATATAGGAATTTTAACTTCTGTGGCAGTTGCAGGGGTTGTTTGATTAACAACAGGATTTGACTCAGTCATTTTATTCAAATCTTCTCTTTGTTTATCTGGCTCGGGGTATTGTTCAAATTCTGATTTATCACACAGAGTATAAGTAAAAGTTGTTTTTTTGGAAACTTGAATTTGCAACTCACATAGTTTAATAAACTGGTCGTATTGGTTTTTGTTTTTAAATACCTGAGACCCTTCAGAGTAGTTGAAAACAAACTCACTTGAACTAATCTCTGAAGAAGCATGAATTGTTATAGCAAATTGACCTCTTTCACTTGGTGAATTGAAATTGTATCTATCTAATTTGTCGTTTCTGTGAACATCACACGAATCAAAAATTAAACATTTGTAATTTTCTTTTCCCTGATAATTACCGAGTCTTATCACTTCGTAGTATTGACCTAGTCTTAGTATAGCAACTTTGTCTGGTAAATTTTTAGACTGCGGAATTAGTCCTGGAACCGTAGTTATTGAATATTCAACAATTTGCCATTCCGAATTCTCATTTTTATAAAAAACAAAGAGTTCTTCGTCAAATTTATTAGTGACGTTAGAGTTTTCTTCATCTTTTACATTCTTTTTGTTCCTTAAGGCAACAATGTTAAGATACATTGGATTTTCAAAAAATTTATAATTCTTAGACGTCAAAAACCAAATTAATTTTTCTATTTTTTTATTGGTTCCTGAAAAACTTCCGGTCGGATTTGGAAATTTTTTTGGAGTCACTACTACCTCTGGTCGAATTCCTGGTTCTTGAGTATTAGTCTCGGTGTGGTTGGGGTTATATTCTGGTTTATCACCACTGGTAGGTTGATTTGTTTCAGTTGTTGTTACAGTAAGTGTATTTTGTGTTTTGGTTGATGACCAACCATCGCCGTGTTGCGCTGTTTCTTCTCTTGGTTCAATTTTTACTGATGTCACTTTATTGTTATCGACCAAATTTATATGGTGTGATAAAAACATTGGGTCTTTCATCGATTGATAGTTTGTTAATACTCTAATCAATGCTGGGTTGGTTAAAACAGGACCTCCTAAGTTACCAAGAAAAGCTGTATTACTTAATAGTGTTGATACAAATTCATCAAACCAATTAAGAAAATTATTTCCAAGAATTGCCTGTTGATTCGCGGCTTGGTCTCCTATATTTATTAGCATGTTATTATCTTTCAGATTAAGATTAATTCCATTTGATTTAATATTTATGTTATTCCATTTGTGGTCTATTTTCAGTCCCTCTGAATCAGTGCTATAAATTTGAGTGTTATGATCGAAAATAACAGACTTCATTGAAAGATAATCAGATTCGGATAAACTTTTAAGTTTGTTTTCTAAATTGACATTCCAATGTTCGGTTGAGATATATTCTGGTTTATAGGAGTCACCTTGTTCAAAAACAACAATAACAACTTTCCCTTTTTCGGGTATTGAAATTTGACCACCGCCTAAATCTTTCCAGGGCGTTGCAAAGGGTATTTCTTCAATTTTTGCTTCGTCATAAACATCTAATACTCTAACTTTTATGCGTCCGAGTTTATCTGGGTCGATGTTATCTTCAACAACACCGACATAGGTTTTTCCTGAAACAACTTTAATATTTTTCATAACAATCTATCTCCAAGTGATCCACCTAAAAAATCTTTAAGTTGAGATTGTAAATCTTTAGTATCAGGTGGTCTTAATGGTTCATATATTTTTTTTATAGTCTTGTTTAATAAATTTTCTCTGAGATTTGACTCGGTAGACTTAGACAGACCAGCACCTTGACTGGTGACTTGACCCATAGCATTAAAGAACGGTGTTGCTTGTTGAGTTATATTATTTGCTAAGTTTTTTGCTGAGCCGACTTTGTCATCAACAAAACTGGTGGCAGATTGAATTAAGTTTCCAAAACCTTTTCCGGCACCTTGACTGGTGACTTGACCCATAGCATTAAAGAACGGTGTTGCTTGTTGAGTTATATTATTTGCTAAGTTTTTTGCTGAGCCGACTTTGTCATCAACAAAACTGGTGGCAGATTGAATTAAGT